>Ga0164290_1000410_pt1 | contig 142741 bp, 134 predicted proteins | sample Micstemetagenome_FD_108782 | JGI IMG/M metagenome (GOLD analysis project Ga0164290, IMG submission 108782) | Contaminated culture microbial community from soil near Moab, Utah, USA - Microcoleus steenstrupii SON62 (Illumina Assembly) | ecosystem: Environmental > Terrestrial > Soil > Soil crust...
TCGACGACCGCGGCCCGGTAAACGCCAAGAAGGCAGCCCCGATCCATGCTCCGGCGCCGGAATACATCGACCAGTCGACCGAGCAGAAAGTGCTCGTCACCGGCATCAAGGTCGTCGACCTGCGCGCGCCCTACTCGAAAGGCGGCAAGATCGGCCTGTTCGGCGGCGCCGGCGTGGGCAAGACCGTGCTGATCATGGAGTTGATCAACAATATCGCGAAGACGCATGGCGGATACTCGCTGTTTGCCGGTGTCGGCGAGCGCACTCGCGAAGGCAACGATCTCTATCACGAAATGATGGAATCGGGCGTTATCAAGACCGACGGCCCTGGTTCCAAGGTTGCGCTGGTGTATGGCCAGATGAACGAGCCGCCGGGCGCCCGCGCCCGCGTGGCGCTGACCGGCCTGACGCTGGCGGAATACTTCCGCGACCAGGAAGGCCAGGACGTGCTGTTCTTCGTCGACAACATCTTCCGCTTCACCCAGGCGGGTTCTGAAATGTCGGCGCTCTTGGGCCGCATTCCCTCCGCCGTGGGTTACCAGCCGACGCTGGCCACCGACATGGGTGGCCTGCAGGAGCGCATCACCTCCACCCATAAGGGCTCGATCACTTCGGTGCAGGCGATTTATGTGCCCGCCGACGATTTGACCGATCCGGCGCCGGCTACCTCGTTCGCCCACTTGGATGCGACCACCGTGCTGAGCCGCCAGATCGCCGAGCTCGGCATCTATCCGGCCGTGGATCCGCTCGACTCAACCTCGCGTATCCTTGATCCGCGCATCGTTGGCGACGAGCATTATCAGGTCGCCCGTCAGGTGCAGAATATCCTGCAGAGCTACAAGTCGCTGCAGGACATCATCGCCATCCTGGGCATGGACGAGCTGTCGGAAGAGGACAAGCTGGTCGTGGCCCGCGCCCGCAAGATCCAGCGCTTCCTCAGCCAGCCCTTCGACGTGGCGCAGGTCTTCACCGGCTTCCCCGGTGTGCAGGTGCCGCTGGCAGAAACGATCCGTGGCTTCAAGGAAATCGTCGACGGCAAGCGCGATCATCTGCCCGAGTCGGCCTTCTACATGGTAGGCACCATCGACGAAGCGATCGCCAAGGCGAAGAAGATGGCTGCCGAGGCGGCCTGATAGCCGCCACGCGGTCGAGCAAGGAGTAACGCAGCATGGCCGAGACCTTCGGGTTCGAGCTGGTATCGCCTGAGAAGCTTCTGCTCTCGGTAGAGGCCGAAATGGTTACTGTGCCGGGTGAAGAGGGTGATCTGGGCATCCTGCCAGGCCATTCCCCTGTGATCTCGTCGTTGCGCCTCGGCGTCATCGAAGTGACCAAGGCGGGCGGTGCCGAAGAACGCATCTTCGTGGCAGGTGGTTTCGTCGAGATGTCGAACAACAAGCTCACCGTACTGGCCGAAGAGGCCGTGCCGGTGGCGGAGTTGAAGCGCGACAAGCTGGAAGCCAAGCTCAAAGACGCCCGCGAAGACTTGGCCGATGCCAAGGAAGATCACGCCAAGGCCCGCGCCCAGGCCGAGATCGACAAATTCGCCGCCATGCTTGAGGCGGCGGCGTAAGAGTTTCTATGCAACAATAGTTTTGGCAGGCCCTCACGCGGCGCGACTTACAGTCGCGCCGCATTACGTTTGGCGTGCAAAAGATACATTCACTATTTTCCAGTATCTGATAAATTTAGCTTGGCGAATCGGGAGAACTTAAAAGATGACGGTTAATCAGCGAGTCAAGGTTTTCTGCGAAGTAAAGCCCGGTATTTTTAGTTCAGAATCAGCAGTGGAGTTGACATCCAAAACGGGAGAGAGCTTCTCCCTTTTTGTAGATAAACAGCTCGTTCATCAAGAGGGGACGAAGGCTTTTGTCTGGCTGAGTCTGGTGCAGAAAACGAAAGATACGGTGACGGTGTTATTGCCAAGCGAGGCCTTTGAGCAAGGGTCGAGATGGATCGATGTCCCGGCTACTGCGTTGGCTAAATGATCCTTAGCAACGTTGAAATTCTCAACGCTGTAAGGGCGAAGCGATTTTTAATCGAGCCGCTCGCGGGGGAAGATCCTTCCCAGCCGCCTTTTAATACTAGTGCTGTGGATTTGAGGTTGGGCACAGAGATTGCGGTGCCAAAGAATGATGAAGCGCCATTGCAATTGGATTTAAGCAAGCCAGGTATAGCCCGATTACTTCAGCAGCATTCTCAAACGAAGATCATTACTGATGATCAACCATATACGCTGAAGCAAGGTGTTTTTGTTCTTGCACAGACGATGGAGCGAGTGGCATTCCCGCTGCATAAAAAGGGTACTTGCTATAGTGCGCGGGTAGAAGGCCGAAGCTCGTTGGCGCGATGTGGAATCTTGGTGCATTTCACGGCGCCAACAATTCACGCTGGCTTCGAGGGTAAGATCACATTGGAAATCATTAATCTCGGTCCTTTTGACTTCTTACTGAAGCCAGCGATGAAAATTTGCCAATTAATTGTTGAAGAAGTAAGAGGCCGACCGCTTGATGCTCCTAATCAGTTCAAGGGCCAAGTAAAGCCTGCGGGCTTGAAAAACTAACCTCAGACAACGCTCTGTTTGAGCAAGCTTCGAAAACATCAATAAGCAAACGCAACCTGCCGCCGCCATATAAAAAAGCGGCGCGGGATTGCTCCCGCGCCGCTCGTATTTGGATGTGACTTAGTGCGTGGCTTCAGGCTGCTGGATGGCAGAGAGCAGCCAGCGACCGCCCGCCTTCTGGCCAGAAGATTGGGCTGCGCGCATGAAGGTCCAGATTTCCACGCTCTCGGCGCGTTCGGTGCGGCTGCCTTCCACCAGGCTGCCATCGGCGCGATTCAGCGTGTAGTCCAGCGCCGTCCAGCGCAGGGCAACGGTGGCGTAATCAATGCCGTCTTCGTGCCAGGCTTCGGCCAGATCGCCCTGTTCCAGAGTCACCTGTTCCACCGTATTGGTCTGGCCCAGGCTCGCCAGGGTGGCCAATTCGCGGGCGAAGTAGCTGGTCACTTCCGGCGTAGCGAGGTCGCTCAGGACGGTCAGGTCGCTGCGGCTCCAGGCGGCCTGAATATCAGCAAGGCTGCGTTCGAAAGCCTGATAGTCAGCTTCCTCGATGCCGACGCCATCGGTCTGCATCGCGGCCGGGGCCGCGCCCCGGGTTGAGTTCTGGGCCGAACCAGAGCCCGGGATGTCATAGGCTTGGCGGGCCACGGGCTCAACGTCATAACCGCTGGAGGCCGGCGCACCGCCGGCCATGGCCGGCTGCTGCCCCGCTGCGCGGCGACGGAAGAAGCTGACCGCGAGCCACACCAAGCCACCAATCAGCAAGCCCTGCAGTAGAAGGCCGAGGAAGCCGGCGCCGCCGAGCGCGCCGCTACCGAAAAGGCCGCCACCAAAGAGCAGGCCACCAATGCCGACACCAATTAGGCCACCCATCATACCGGCCATGAAAGGATTGCGCTGCAAGAAACCGGGCTGCTGTGCCGAGGCGGCTGAGGCTGGCGCTGCCGCCTGACGCGGGGCGGCTTGGCTTGGTTGCGCGGTGGTGGCGGGAGGCGGGGTCACGCTGCGCTCCACCGGGCGCGCGGCAGGTGCGGTGGAGGTGGAGGGCGCGGAGTCGTAGGTGCGGCTGCCGCGGCTGCCAATACTGGCGCCGCTGCCGCTGGAGCGGCCAGCCTTGGCTTCCACCAGGGCAGGCAGCACAGCCAATGTCAGGCTAAGACCAAGAATGCCGAGAATAGTCGTGAGGCGACGCATGATGCGATTCTCCCTTGGGCCCGGATTTGCGGGCTGCTCTCCCCATGCCGCTGCCGTATCATGCGGCACCAATTATGGAATATTTACTTAGGCGCTGGCGGTGCGTGATGCAAGGGTTCGCTGTCAGGCATTCACGTTACGGTTTCGTAGTGGCCAGACTTCTGTCCGTCGTGTTGTCAGGGGCCTGGGGCAGGCCAAACGCGGCATCCAGGGGATAAATTAATACTTTCTTCTCCCCTGAAAGTTGAGTAGGCCCGGCCCCGAGTCGGGCTGGGTCGGTTGAAAAACAGCACCGAAATCGGACTGGTTTGGCCATTATGCGGCTTCGCACGATGACCGGTAAGCCCTTTGCGAATCGAGAGAAATGGTGTTCGCCCGATACGGTGTGTGCCCTTTTTGCAACAGCGAGGCTGCTAGAAGTAGAAATGGCCAATTGTGGATTGACCGGCTTTGCCGGACTCGCGTAGTGTGGCGTCCGAAAGTGGCTTAAGCTCTGTAATACTGGCTTCAGCCGGGGGTTTTTTTAATTGGGAGCGCATACATGATCCGCAAGCTTGCATTTGGTTTCATCGGTTTCGGCCAGTTGGCGGCAACGCCGGCCATGGCGTCTGATGTCGCCGGCACGAATACGCAGGCCGCTGGCGCTGGTTCGACCCAGTCGGCCCAGGCAACGGTTGGTCTGATCGGCGGCGCCATCGGCGGTGCGGTTTCCCCGTCTGCTGGCCCGACCCCGGGCGGCGCTGGCCCGGCTGGTGCCACCAGCTTCCTCAAGACCCGCGATTCTGGCCTTTCCGGCGGCGCTGGCGATAAGCGCTTCGGCGCATGGCTGCAGGGTGTGTACACGTCCATCGACAACAGCCAGGCCGGCTTGCAGTTCGATGGTAACGTCTACAACCTTGTTGGCGGCCTGGATTACATGGTCAATGACAAGGTTGTTGTTGGTTTGGCGCTGGGCTATGAAGCCCTCGATCTCACCACCGTCTACAGCCGCGGCACCATTGAATCGGAAGGCTTCACCGTTGCCCCATATGTCGGCTTTGCGCTGAACAAGACCTGGAGCATCGACGCCACCGCCGGCTACACTTGGCTGAGCTACGACACCACCCGCAATCTGAACGCTACCCGCGGCACTTTCGACGCCGAGCGTTGGTTCGCTGCTGCCAACCTGAATGCCAACTATGCCTTCGGGCGCGTTCGCGTGTTGCCGAAGATTGGCGTGCTGTATCTTGAGGAAGAGGCTGATGCCTACCGCGAGACCGGCACCAACGCCACCTCGGTTGCCAGCACCACCACCAAGCTTGGTCGTCTCTATGCTGGTGGCCGCGTGGGTTATGCCTTCGACTCGGTCATGCCCTATGCCAAGGTCATCGGCGAATATGACTTTGAGAAGAATGCCGCAGTATCCATCGGCAATGGTCGCTTCTCGAACGATGACGAAGTCGGTGCCCAGCTGGGTCTTGGTCTCGACTTCTACGGCTCGAACACTGTTTCGGGTAACGTTGAAGCCGCCTACCTCTCGGCCGGTCGTTCCGATCTTGAAGTGTGGTCCGCCACGGCCCGCCTTCGCTTGAAGTTCTAAGCTTTTCGCTGCCGGATACGGCAGCAAGCTAAGGGCCAGACCGAAAGGTCTGGCCCTTTTGCTATCTGGCATAGCGATCCTGATGTATTGCCGCTGGCGGGATGGCAACATCATCAAGTCCGCCTGCGCATGGTCCGGGCTACTTGAATAATTCCGCTGTGGATGGCCTGCTCTATGTGCTACGGCCAGTGCAGGGCGGCAGGGGCCGCAACGGGCCTTCAGGGAAATGGGCTAGGCATGAAAAGATGGCTGCTGGTGGTTGCGTCATTGGCGCCGCTCTTGGCCGGCTGCGCCGACGCCGGGCTATTCCAATCCAAGGCCGCCCGTGCTGATTCCGCTGCCCGTGCCGCGGCACCGCCTCTCACCAAAGGCATGTTCGCCACCCGGTATTTCGATCTTCTAGGCTATTACCGCCATCCGGCGTCCAATGACCCGCGCTTGGCGGTGTTTATCGAGGGCGATGGCGTGGCTTATGTTTCACGTTATCAGCGGGCCTATGATCCCACGCCGGAACAGCCGGTGGCGCTGGATTTGGCGGCGCGGCATGGCGCGCCCAATATTCTCTATCTGGCGCGGCCCTGCCAATACAGTGATGGCCGCAATGGGCGGAATTGTGATTCTGCCTACTGGACCTCGCACCGTTTCGCGCCCGAGGTGATCGCCGCCATGAACGAGGCGCTTGATCAATATGTCCGCCGCAACGGTGCCCGCGAGATCACGCTCTATGGCTATTCCGGCGGCGCCCTGGTGGCCTTGCTGCTGGCTGGCCAGCGGCAGGATATCACTGCAGTGGTAACGATAGCCGGTGTGCTGGATCATCAGGCCTGGACTTCGCATTTCGATGTTGCGCCGCTTGAGGGCTCGCGCAACAGCCTGGAGGTTGCCGCTGCTTTGCGCCGCTTGCCACAGCGGCATTTCGTTGGCGGCCGCGACAAGCAGGTGCCGCCGGCTTTGGCCGCCACATTCATGCAGCATCTCGGCCTGCCGGCGAATAGTGTCATCACCTATGTCGCTGAAGCGGATCATGAATGCTGCTGGGCGGCGCGCTGGCCGCAATTGGCGCAGCAGGCTCCCTATCGGCCATGACCGCATATCAGGCATCAGAAAGCGGCCCTGGGGCTGATCCTGCTGCATCCGTGGTCACGGCGGATCGCATCGCGGCGCTTTGTGCCGTGCCGGTGTTGTGGCTCGCCTTGGCAGGGCCGCTTTTCTCCACGCCATTTTTCCAGCAAGGCGTCTGGAATCGTGCCGAACCACTGGTAGTGGCTGGCTTTGCCGCCGCTGCTCTGGCAGCGCTGGTTTTGGTGGGCTGGATGATCGCTGGCGGCCGCCCCAGCCGTAGCGCCTGCCTACTGGTGCTGCCGGTTTTCGGTTTGGCGGTTTGGCTGATGGCCAGCGGGCCGGGTGGTTTCGCCGCTGCGGAATGGCGTGAGCGCCTGCTGGGCGTGCCGCAATCCGGCTTGGGGGCGCTGTGGTATGGCGCCCTTGGCATCTGGATGCTGCTTGGTGATCTCGTTCTGCGGCAGGCGGTTGCCTGGCGCCTGACTGTACTCGGCGCGTCGCTTGCGGCTCTGGCGGTGCTGCTGGTGCAAAGTGCCGATCTGCTGCTGGGCGGTTCGTCGCTGCTTCTGGTCAAGGCGTATTACGCCTGGCCGGGGATAATGCTACCGGCCATGGCCCTGGCGCTGCCTAAGGCTGGCGGGCTTGATCGGCTGCAGCTTGGCGCTGTGCTGCTGCTGAGCATCGGGCTGCTGCTGCTCGGCGCGGCGGCCACATTGATCGCGGCGGCGTTTCTGGGCCTTGCCCTGGCTTTGCTCTGGCCACGCTTTGCCGCAGCAAGGGCGCCGCGCACCATGCTGTTATGGCTGCTGGTGACCGTTGCGGCCTTGGCGCCCCTGGTACTGATCAGCATGCCTGACCTGGTGCGCTCCTTCACTTCGCTGGAAGCGCGGCGCCTGACCTGGCTGGTGGTGCGCGGTGTGCTGGAGCATGAACCGCTAACCTGGCTGATCGGCCAAGGCGCTGGCTCGATGCCAGATACGATGGCTGCCGAGTTGAACAATGCCGGCGTGGCGTTGTGGCGCCAAGGCGAGTGGGATTTCCTTTGGCGGGATTATTTCCACGCCCATAACTGGATCCTGCAATCCCTGCATGATGGCGGCCTGCCCGCTTTGCTGCTGCTCGCCTGGCTGATCTGCCAGCCATTATGGTTGGCCCCGATGGCACGCCGTGGGATCGCGATGGGTGTGGTGGTGGCCTATCTGCTTGGCATCGGTGTGTGGTTTGAACTGATTTTCCTCTTGCCTTTCATGGCGCTTGCCTGGGCCGCCTTGGTGCATCCCGAAACACCGAAGGCGTCATCCCTAGCGCCGTCTGGCGCTGCGGCCCGCAGGCTGCTACCCGGCGCTGGTATTCTGGCGCTGCTCTGTCTGGCCGCAACCTTGTTCTGGGGCGCGTATGTATTGCAGCGTTTCTCTCGGGAGTTTCAGGATCAGATTGCGTGGTTCGCGGCTGTCGATGATCTTGTGCCGATTGTTCAAGCGCCGCCACCATTGCCGGTTGATCCGCGCCGCAGCGATCTGGTGGCGGCGGATTTCATGCGCCACATGACCAGCAATCTGATCATCCGCCATGAGCGGCTATCCAGCCGTGCGGTGAATACTGCCGGCGAGGCGCAACGCATCGCTTGGATGATCGAGATCATGCGTGCTCGATTGCCTGAAACCACATCAGCACGCTTTGCCGTTCAGGCCACCCGAGTTATTTCAGAGATAATCCTGCGCCCCAGCCTGGAGCCCTATCGCTTGGCCATGTTGTCCAGCCTGCCGTTATGGCAGTTGGCTATTGAGCGGGCCTTGGCATTGGCGCCGCGCCGCATTGATGTGGCCCTGGAATATCTGAACTGGACTTTGCAGCAAGGCTTGCACGAACGCACTTTGGCAATGGCGCGCCTGTTGCGGCAGCGCAATACCGAGGACCCGCTCGGCCTGTTCTTTGAGGGCGGCGTGATGGCGCTCAAGGCTGAGCTGGGGGCGAGAGAGCAGGGGATGGCGCTGCTGCGCCGTGCCGTAGCGGCCGGCGTGGAGCAGTTTATCCCCCTGGAGGAAAGCTTTAAGGCCCAGATCGGCGCGAAGAGCCAATAATCAGCCGGCTGGGCAATTCGACATCTGGCGGCTTTTCCAGTATGCAGCCCCGGCCCACCATCTTGTCAGGAGTTATGCTTGTCTGAGTCCATCCTGCCGCCATCCAGTTCGCCGGTCCTACCGCTGCCGCGCTTGGTTTCGGCGGTCACGGTGACGTATCACACCGGGCCAGTGCTGTGGGAGAACATCGCCGGCCAGCTGGCGCAGCCTGAACTGGTTGAACTGATCTTGGTCGATAACGGCAATACCGCCGAGACCCGCCGACGCCTGGAAGAGCTGGCTGCTGCCGAGCCGCGCCTGCGCGTATTGCGGCCCAGCCGTAATCTCGGCTTTGCTGCCGGTTGCAATTTCGGCGCCGCCCAAGCGCGCGCGGATTATCTGGCCTTCGTCAATCCCGATTGCGTGCTGTTGCCCAACACGCTGGGTGCCATCCTGGATGTTTTCGAGACTGAAGCAGATGCCTGGCTCTGTGGCGGACGCCTGCAGCATCCCGATGGCCGCGAGCAGCGTGGTGGCCGGCGTGAGATATTGTCGCCCTGGCGGGCGCTAATGGAATTGCTGCGGCTGGACCGCATGTTTCCCGATCATCCCTATTTCCGCCGCCTGCATCGTTATGATGAAGAGGGCCCGCGCAGTGTTGTGGAAGTGCCCACCGTATCGGGTGCCTTCATGATGATTCCGCGCCGCCATTATGAACGCCTTGGCGGCATGGATGATCATATGTTCCTGCATTTCGACGATGCCGATCTTTGTATCCGTGTTGGCCATATGGGGGGGCGCGTGCTCTATGCCGGCCATGTGCCGATCCCGCACCATCTCTCCACCTCGGATGTCTCCCGCCTCTTCATCGAGTGGCACAAGACGCGCAGTACAAGCTACTATTTCGTGAAGCATTTTCACGCCAGTTACCCACGCTGGTTTCTGTCGCTGGTTTCCACGCTGCTTTGGCTGCGCTATGGCCTGCTGCTAATCGTGCGACTGCCCGGCGATCTGCCCGGGATCATCCGGCGCGCCTTAGGGCGCGAGGCTTAAGCCGAGGATGGCCGCTGCCGCAGCATAAAGTGGCGGCAGGGCCCAGGCCGGCAGGCCGGCGCGGAGTAGGCGGTGGCCGGAATGATCGGTGCCGCCGATCCAGGGCTTGGCGCCACGCTGCAGCCGGCTTGCCACCACCAGCGCAGTATCGAGCAAAGGCAGAGCGCACCAGGCGATGGCTGCCTGGGGCCCGAGCGGGGCCAGCAGCAGGATCAGCCCGGTGCCGAGCAACAGGCTGCCACCATCGCCCATGAAGCTGCGGGCTGGCGGCCAATTGAAGACCAGGAAGGCAGCCAAGGCCGCCGCTGCCGCAGGGCCGCCCATCACACTCATGGCGGCGCAGGCGGCCAGGGCCGCGCCGCCGGCCAGGCCATCGGCATGGTCCAGCAGGTTCCAGGCATTGGCGGCGATCCAGATGGCCGGGGCCACCCAGGGCAGCCCGGTTACCCAGGCGCCGGCCAGGGCGGGCAGCAGCAGCAAAAGCGCCTTGGGCCCGGCGGCTAGGCGCTGGCGATCATCCAGGCAGCCAATCAGGCAGGCCAGGGCCGCCACCAGCCATTGCTCCAGCGGCAGCGCGAAGGCGAAGCCGGCAAGCAGGCCGGGCCCCGCGAGCTTGGGCACGGCGCCGCTCTGGTGCCAGCGATCGGCTTGCACCATGGCGACGGCATTCAGCCTCGGCGCCAGACGCATGCCAAACCATATCCCAGCCAGGGTGATGATGAAGGCCGCGGCCACCGCCCAGGTGAACCAGGCGTCGGGCGCAAAGCGGGTAGGGAGGATGGCGGCGGCGGGGAACATGGTCCGACTTACGCTGGATCAACAAAAAAATAAAGCCGCAGCCCGGGCTTAAGCCAGGCGCGGCTTTATCGTAACGCAATATCTCAGTTCTTCTTGGGCGCGGCTTCGTTCATTTTCTTGGTCGCATCCTTCTTGGCGGCATCCTGTGCCGCCGTGGAGGCCGCAGCGGCCGGGCCTTGCTGAGTGACGACCGGCGAAGTAACCGGCGTCACGGCTTGCGTGGCCGTCTGGGCGCGGGCATCTGCCTGGAGCAATACGCTGCCGAGCAGTAAACCGGCGGCAGTACCGGCTAGCAGAAATGCAAACTTCATGGGGCCCTCCTGGAGCTTGTTAACGGGTAGCTTTATACCATGTAGGCATCAGGGCGTCAGGATTCCATAGCCATGCGATTACCTTTCCATGCCTTTCCCAGGCTATGCGCGAGCTGGTTGCTGGCCCTGCTGCCCGGCTGCCAGGGCCTGACGCTGCCGGCAGACCCGCCAGCCAAGGCGCAGCAGGTGATGCATCAAGGGGGTGTGCCGCATACGGATCGCCTTGGCCGCTTGCGGCACAGCTATGATCCAACGCAGTCATTCTTCCCGATTGGCATTTATCACGCCATGCAGGGCGAAGCTTTCGGCAAGCATCATGATCTTGGCGACTTTGCCGCCGCCGGTTTCAATACCGTGCATCTCTGGCCGGTGCAGGATATTGACGCTGCGCTGAATGCGGCGGAGCGCCTGGGCTTGCAGGTGATCGTGCAGCATCCCGATGAAACCCTTGCCCGGCGGCGTCATGGCAGCCCGGCGCTGCTCGCCTGGATGTTGGAAGACGAACCGAGCCAATTCATTTCTGCAGCACAATTGCCAGCGCGCCTTGCGGCTTTCGATGAGCAAGCAGCACGCTTCAAAAGCTTTGATCCCGGTCGTGCTACATTGCTGGTGGATGGTCCTGGCATCGCGCCCAATCATTATTGGCGTTGGCGCAGCTGGCTGCCGAAAGCCGATATCGCCGCGCAGTTCAATTATCCGTTCGCCCGCAGCTTTGATCCTGTTCTGGATATCGAACGCGTGGCGCTCTCGGTATCGCGCGCGGTGCGTCTCGCCGGCGGCACCAAGCCAATCTGGTATATTGCGCAGAGTTTTGCCGATCCGGTGCGCGGCTGGTATATGCCAACATCAGAGCAATTGCGCGCCCTGGTCTTCACCGCCCTGGTGCATGGCGCCAGTGGCGTGATCCATTTCAGCTATGATAGCCACGGCACGCGTGACGGCGATGTGCTGGGCATCAGCCCGGCGCCGCTCGCGGATCACGGCAATGTGCCGGATTACGACAACAGCAAGCGCTCGGCGCTAAAGGTTGATGCGGCGCAACTCGCAGCTAGCCGGGCCCTATGGCAGAGCGTGGCCGACCTGAATCGCGAATTAGCGGCTCTGGCGCCAAGCCTGCTGCAGCCTACGGCGGCATTTACTTGCCGGGTGGAAACTGCGGGTAATCATCGCCGTTCGCAGCCTATCCGCCTGCTGGCGAAACCTGCCGATACCGGCGATCTGCTATTGATCGCAGTGAATATCGAAGCTGTAGCATTGAAGGCAGGCATCACCTGCGATGCGGACATTGTCGCGCTCTCGCCCTATTCACCGGCCGCCTTGCCGGCCATGCGCCTGGAAACGCCGCGTCGATTTCATGATGAGATGCCCCCCTTTGGGGTGCGCCTCTATCGTGTGCGTCTGAAATGATGGCCGCCCGGATAGCGCAAGCACAGTAACGCTAGCATTAGCGCACGCCCAATGCGGCACAAGGTTGCCCCCGCAGCCGCGCATCGCACACTTCCACGCCCTTGATGAAATCGGCCCAGCTATCACCGGTCTTGGTATCGCGCAAAGGCGGTGGCACCTTGTCCTTGGCGCTATGCCAGGCGCGCTGCACTAGATACAGGCTGTCGATGCCCTGGATGATCTTGGCCATCACGAATTCATTGTTCAGCCGGCCCTGCGCCGGTTTGCTATCGGTGCATTGCATGGCGAACACGGTGGTGGGATAGCCCTTCTCCCAGCGCGTCTCCACCGGATGGCTAGAGAAGGTGGCGCAGGTATTGCGCCAGTCAGCCTGCCGTGTTTCCGCCACCTGTTTTGGGTCTTTACCGGTTACACCAAGGAACACGATGATAGCCATGCGTTCGGTCCAGGTCTCATGGCTTTCGCCTTTAGGCACGAATTCGAAAAGCCGGCGTTCCGGCTTCATTTCCTGGTTGACCAGCGTGAAGCCAGGTAATTGGGGCGCCAGCACCTGTTCGGCCTGCGGCGGTGGCTCACCGATCTTCTTTTCCGGCACAGGCGCTTGCGGCTGGGCCAGGGCTGTGGTGCTCAGCAGCAAGGCAGGCAGCAGACAGGCAGTAAGGGAGCGATACATCGACGAACTCCGAAAGGACAGGCTAAGCATCATGGCGGAAGACTATGGCAAAAAAGGGGAGGGCACAGCCAGGGGCGAGTTTAGAGCAATCCTTGCCCACGGAAACTGGTATGGCCCTGGCGGCCAACGATCACATGGTCATGCAGCGTGATACCCACGGCCTTGGCGGCTTCGCGCACCAGCCGGGTCATCTCGATATCGGCCTGAGAGGGCGTTGGGTCACCGGAGGGGTGATTATGCACCATGATCAAAGCGCTGGCTTGCAGTTCAAGGGCGCGGCGTACTACTTCGCGCGGATAGACCGGCGTGTGATCCACTGTGCCGCGCTGCTGTTCCTCGTCGCGGATCACGGCATTCTTGCGGTCCAGGAACAGGATGCGGAATTGCTCGGTGGCATTGTGCTGCATGGCGGCGTGGCAGTAATCCAGCAATGCTTGCCACGAGCTGATCACGCTCTTATTCATGATATCGCCCTTCAGCAGGCGCAGGCCGGCCACACGGGTCAGCTTGAGCATGGCGAGCGTGGCTTCGGAACAGCCGGCTTTGCGCAATTGCTCCGGCTCGGCGCTCAGCAAAGCGCCCAGGCTGCCGAATTGCGCGATCAGGTCCTTGGCCAGGGGTTTCACATCGCGCCGCGGAATCGCATTGAACAAAAGCAACTCCAGGATTTCATAATCCGGCATGCCATCGCCGTTGGTCTCGATAAAGCGCGTACGCAACCGTTCGCGGTGGCCGTGATAATGCGGCTTATCGTCGTCTGCGGTCATGCGTAGGGTGGTTTGTGCCAGCCCTTGGGCGATAGCGTGAAAATCTCGTAGCCGGTTTCGGTCACGCCGATGGAATGCTCGAACTGCGCCGAGAGCGTGCGGTCCTTGGTCACGGCCGTCCAGCCGTCAGACAGCAGTTTCACCTGCCACTTGCCGGCATTCACCATCGGTTCAATAGTGAAGAACATGCCGGGCTGCAGCGGCACGCCGGCACCGGGCTCGCCGTAATGCAGGATATTCGGCGGCTCATGGAAAATACGGCCTAGGCCATGGCCGCAGAAATCGCGCACCACCGAGAAGCGCTCTTTTTCCACGAAACGCTGGATGGCATGGCCGATATCGCCGGTTGTGGCGCCGGGGCGCACCACTTCGATGCCTCGCATCATGGCTTCATAGGTCACTTCGCTGAGCCGCCGGCCCTTCACACCCACATCGCCAACCATGAACATGCGGCTGGTATCGCCATGCCAGCCATCCAGGATCACAGTGACATCGATATTCACGATGTCGCCATCCTCCAACCGCTTGTCGCCCGGGATCCCGTGGCAGACCACATGGTTGACAGAGGTGCAGATCGATTTGGGATAGCCGCGATAGCCCAGCGGCGCTGGCACGGCCTTATGCTGCAGGATGAAATCGTGGCAAAGCTGATCCAGATGGCCGGTGGTGACGCCGGGCAGCACATGCGGGGTGATGAAATCCAGCGTCTGCGCGGCCAGCTGGCCGGCGCGGCGCATGCCCTCGAAATCGGCCGCGCTATGTAGCCGGATGGCGCCAGGGCGGAAATCCGCCATCTCGTCGTCATCCTCGGCCAGCGCTTGATTCTGGTTCACTGCTTTATCCTATTCCGCGATGGGAAGCGGCCGGGCGAGCGCAATGCCCTGCCGCGTTACCGTACAATCATAACATAGCGCCTCGACCCCGGCTTTCCTAGCCTCGACACAGGCGGCGGCATAGCCCGGATCGAGGTCTGGGGCGAGGCGAAAATGGCTGCAATCCGGCCTTTGTACCAGAAAAAGCATCACCGCTCGGTTGCCCAGCCGCACCTGGTCGGTGAGCTCGCGGAGATGCTTGGCGCCACGCGCGGTAACGCAATCGGGAAATTCCGCCAGCGGTGGCCGACGGCTCAAATGCACGTTTTTCACTTCCACGAAGGCCGGTGGCCGCTCGGCTTGGCTGAGGCGGAAATCCACCCGGCTGTTCCGGCCATAGGCTACCTCTGGCCGGATTTCGCCATAGCCAGTTAGTTCCGATATGCGGCCCTCGGCCAGGGCTTCGGCCACCAGGCGGTTGGGCAGAGTGGTATCGATACCCACCAGGGCGCCGCTTTCCGGCAGCTCAGTCAGTACCCAGCCCCAGGGCAGCTTGGCCTTGCCTGGTTTTAGCCAGACCCGCATGCCGGGCTCGGCCAGGCCAAGCATGGCGCCCGGATTGGGGCAATGGATGGTGGTTTCACTGCCATCGGCCAGGGCCACATCGGCCAGGAAGCGCTTATAGCGCCGGATCAGGATGGCCGGCTGCAAGGGGGTGGGAAACAGCATAATTCCCCATAGCCGGTTTTCCGCCACCCGGTCCAGCACCCTCCGGTATCTGGTCTGAGGAGTAGGGAAATGCTATGTCCTTCCCGCCATGACGGACGCACCCGAAAATTCGCCCAAGATCGTCACCGCCGCGATGCTGGTGATCGGTAATGAAATCCTTTCCGGCCGCACCCGGGATGCCAATATGCATTTCCTCGCCGGCAAGCTCGGCGAACTCGGCATCCGGCTTGCCGAGGCCCGCGTGGTGCCCGATATCGAGCCCCGCATCATCCGGGCGGTGAACGAGCTGCGGGCGGCCTATGACTATGTCTTCACCTCGGGCGGCATCGGCCCGACCCATGACGACATCACCGCCGATTGCATGGCCAAGGCCTTTGGCGTGGGCATCGATATCCAGCCCGAGGCGCGCCGCCGCCTGGAGGCGCATTACGAGGCCGGCATGCTGAATGCCGCCCGCCTGCGTATGGCCCGCATTCCCGATACCGCCGCCCTGATCGATAACCCGGTGAGCGCCGCACCAGGCTTCCGGCTTGGTAATGTTTTTGTGATGGCCGGAGTGCCGGCTATCTTCCAGGCCATGATCGGCTCGGTGGCGCCCGATCTGGTGGGCGGCGACAAGCTGCTGTCGCGCACTGTTATTGCCCTGATCCCTGAAGGCGCGATTGCTGATCAACTTGGCCAGCTGCAGCAAGCCTACCCGGATGTGGATATGGGCTCCTATCCGGCATTTCGTGGCGGCAAGGCATCCTGTGCCATTGTGCTTCGGAGTACCAACAAGCAGCGCCTTGATGCAGCCGCAGAAGCCATGCATGGCATTTTCCGCAGCCTGGGCGGCCAGCCCTTTGAGAATGAGATCGTGTAATGCTGCGGCGGATTTCTGGCCTTTTTCTGGCAAGCATGCTTCTCGTTGGCGCTGCCCAGGCGCAGATGCCCAATGCGCTGCAGCCGCCCCCGCCCTTTCTGGGCAAGGATCTGCTTGGCCTTTGCCAGGCCGCCGAAGGCAGTGCTCAGCGCAGCGGGTGCCTGCGCTATCTGCAGGCGGCAGTGGCGATGTATGAATCTCTGGTGGGCGAGGGCAAGGAGATTTCCTGGTTCTGCGCGCCGCGTGAGGCGCCCGCCGCCATATTGCGCCAGCAATTCGTGGCTTATGCTGTCGAGAATGCCGAGGACATGGCCCAGGATGCGATCAAGGCTGTGCGCGTAGCATTTACCGACGCCTTCCCTTGCCAGGAATAGCGCCTTCCCTTTGCCCGAATTCGGGCACAGGATAAGCGTGCAGAAATCTGTGGAGGATGTCTGATTTGCGTCTTCTGCCGTCCATAGCCCTGTTGGCTTTGCTGGCTGGTTGCGGTCCACCACTGGTGTGGGACCGGCCGCAAACCTCCGATGCCATTGTTCATGCCGACGTGCAGGATTGCCGGCGTATGGCGCGCCAGCAGGCCTTTGCCGAAACCTGGCCTGGCCCCAGCTTTCGTGGCTTTCCCGCACGCGGCTATTATGCCCGGCGCCCTGGCTATTTCTACCACGACCCCTTTGCAAAGCCATTCTTCGAACGTGAGGCGCGCGAATCCTCCCTGCATGATTTCTGCATGCGGGCGCGGGGTTACCGGCTGGCGCCGCTGGAGCAGGCGAGCGGAGGATCGTGATGCGGTTGGGTTTGCTGGCGCTGACCCTTGTGATGGGCTGTACTCCCTCAGAGGGCGGCGGCGACTGGATGCGGGCCGAGACGACAGCGGCGCAACGCCAGCAGGATCAGAGCGATTGCCGCGCGCTGGCCGGGTCTAGCATGCGGCCCGAACATGAATATGAATTGACAGACCGCTGCATGCGTCAGCGCGGGTATTCGCAAGGGAGCAAGACGCCATGAAACACCTCATCCTGGCCACCCTGCTTTGCTTGGCCGCCTGCAATCCAGGCGCGGGCACGGAATGGACGCGGGCCAATACTCCGGGCGAACAATTGGTGCGGGACGAGAAGGAATGCGCCGCGATCGGCGACGGCAAGGCGTTCGATGCCAGCTTCAAGCCGCGCAGCTATGGCGCTGGCAATGGTATGACCACGGAAAGCCCGAGTTATTTTGAGCGTGGTGCAGATATTTACCATTTCACCAATGAATGCATGTTTCAGCGCGGCTACAAGCTCACGCCGATCCGGCCCAAAACTTCTTGAGGCTCGCCGCGATTTTGCCGCAATCCCGCCCTGCGGGTGCCGCGAAGCTTTGCCAGCATTCACATCCTAGCGGCTTGGCCTGCCTGGGAGGAAACAATGGATCCGCTCCTGAGTGCGACGGCACTTGGTCTCGCGTTACAGATAGCATTGCTTGAGACAACCGCGAAATGGCCGGTAAATGAACCAGCTGGGTTCGAGCAGCGGGTGCTGGCACCATCTTCACCCAAGGCACCGTGGCTATCACGGCAATTCTACCGCTGGGATGATGGTGGCCCACCTTATCGTGCGACGAGTTTGGATTTATCTGGCCTGATGAAGTCACCCAATCCGAACAAGCCCTACCAACCGTTGCCGGAACCATCCTACTACGAAAACTGGCGCGCGATGGATCGCCGCGGTGGCCGCTAGAGTCTCTGCGCGTGGTGGCATGCCACCAACCGGCCATTCACCGTGCGTAGCATCGGCGTTTCTGCCCGGCAACGCGGATCGGCATGGGCGCAGCGTTCCGCCAGCGCACAGCCGGGCTTTGTCGCGCCAGCATTGGCCGGATTACCCTGCAGCAATTGCCGTTTGCGCCGTTGCCCGACCTGTGGTGGTTTCGGTTGTGGCAGCGCGGCGATCAGGGCCCGGGTATAGGGATGCGCCGGCGTTTGGAAAATCGTGGCAGTGTTGCCTTCTTCAACAATGCGGCCGAGATACATCACGATCACGCGGGCGCAGAGGTGATCGACCACGGCCAAGTTGTGACTGATAAACAGGTAGGTGACGCCGAAGCGTTGCTGCAGGTCTGCCATCAGATTCAGCACGCTAGCCTGCACCGAGACATCCAGGGCGCTCACGGGCTCATCGGCCACGATTAGTTTGGGCCGCGTAATCAGTGCCCGGGCGATGGCGATGCGCTGGCGCTGGCCACCAGAGAATTCGTGCGGATACTTTTCAGCATCGCCAGCGCGCAGGCCCACGGTTGCCAAGGCCCCTGCCACGCGGTCGCGGCGCGCGGCTTTGCTGGTGGGTTCCAGCGCATCCAAAGGCTCGGCGATAATGCGACCAACGCGCTGGCGCGGATCGAGCGAGCCATACGGATCTTGAAATACCATCTGGAAATCACGCCGCGCCGCGCGCAGGGCTTCGGTGCCCAGCGTTGCCATGTTCTTGCCTTCGAATAGCACACGGCCCTGATCGGGCCGTTCCAGCGCCATGGCAAGGCGGGCAAGGGTGGATTTGCCACAGCCGCTTTCCCCTACCAGCCCCAGGCTTTCGCCGGGCTGTAGTGTCAGGCTGACGCCATTCAGCGCCTGCACCTGACGCACGGGGCCAAACAGGCCTTCGCGTGGCAGCTTGTATATGCGGTGGGCATCCTCGATGCGTAGTAGAGCAGTATCGCTCATGGCGCATGGTTCCGCGAGATATCAGTGCGCCAGCATTTTGCCCAATGCGCCGGCCCCACAGCTACATCTGGCGGTGTGTCACTGCGGCAGCGCTCTTTCACCAGCGCGCAGCGTGGCGCGAAGGCACAGCCCACGCCCAATTCATGCAGGTCCGGCACCAGGCCCGGGATAGTGGCCAGTGCTGGCCGTGGCCAGGCCGCCAAATCCCCACGCAGTCTGGGCATGGCGCCAAACAAGCCTTGGGCATAGGGATGCGCCATGGCGGCGAATACATCCCGCACCGGGCCATATTCCACCGCTTGGCCAGCATACATCACCAGCACGCGCTGCACGCTTTCAGCGATCACGCCCAGATCATGGCTGATCAGGATCAGGCCCATGCCGCTCTCGTCCACCAGATCGCCGATCAGGTCCAGAATCTGGCCCTGAATGGTCACATCCAGCGCCGTGGTTGGTTCGTCGGCTACCAGGATGTCGGGCTTGCAGGCCAGGGCCATGGCGATCATCACGCGCTGGCGCTGGCCGCCGGAAAGCTGGTGCGGGTAGGAATTGATGCGTTCGCGCGGGTTGGGCAGGCCAACGCGATCAAGCAGGACCAGCACACGCTCGTGGGCCATGGCGGCGCTCAGTCTCTCATGCAGCCGCAAAGGCTCGGCGATTTGCTCACCGATGCGCTGCAGTGGATTAAGCGAGGTCATCGGCTCCTGGAAGATCATGCTGATGCGGTTGCCACGCAGGCGGCACAGCTCAGCCTCGCTCATGCCCAATAGGTCGCGGCCATCATGGGCGATGCGTCCCGTCGCGCGGGCGCCCTCGGGCAGCAGGCCAAGCAAGGCGAGCGCGGTCATCGATTTGCCGCAGCCGCTTTCGCCCACAATGCCCAGTGTCTCGCCGCGCTCCAGGTTGAAGCTCAGGCCGCGCACGGCTTCCGCCGGGCCACGCGCGGTGGCCAGTTCCACATGCAGGTTTTTCACTTCCAGCAAGGCCATGGCGCTCACCGTTGCCGCGAGAGGCGCGGATCGGTGAGATCGCGCAAGCCATCGCCAAGGAGATTGAGGCCCAGCACGCTGATCATGATGGCGATTCCGGGGAACACCACCAAGAACGGCGCGCGGAAAATCATCGCCTGGGCTTCATTCAGCATACGTCCCCAGGAGGGCGTGGGTGGCTGGGTGCCGAGGCCGAGATAGGACAAAGCTGCTTCGGCCAGGATGGCCAACGCAAACTGGATCGTTGCCTGTACCACCAGTACGGCCAGGATGTTGGGCAGCACATGCTCCAGCGTGATGCGGAAGGCGCCCTTGCCGGCGGCGCGGGCGGCCAGGATGAAATCGCGCGCCCAGATCGCATTGGCCGAGCAGCGCGCCACGCGGGCGAAGATCGGGATATTGAAAATGCTGATGGCGATAATCGAATTGATCGAATTCGGCCCCAGCACGGCGGCGAACATGATCGCCGATAGGATGGCGGGGAAGGCGAAGGTGAAATCAGCGAAGCGCATGATCAGCTCCTCCAGCCAGCCGCGCTTTGCGGCCGCCCAGAGGCCAAGGGCTGTGCCGATACCCATGCCGATGCCTACGGCCAGCACGCCCACCAGGATGGAATTCTGTGCCCCGGTGAGAATCATGGAGAGCACATCGCGCCCGAAAGGATCGGTGCCGAGCCAGTAATCACTGGAAGGTGGGGCGAGCCGGCGGCGGATATTGATGGCGGTGGGGTTATAGGGTGTCCAGACAAGCGAAAGCGCCGCCATGCCGAGCATCACCAGAGTGAGCAGGCCGCCCAGCACGAAGCTGCGATGACGCAAGGCGCGGTGCCAGAAGCTAGACATCGCGGGCCTGCAGGCGTGGATCGATCACGGCATAGAGCAGATCAACGATGAAATTCACCACCACCACGGTGAAGGCGAGCAGGATCACGGCGGCTTTCACCACCTCAATATCGCGGTTGCTGATCGCCTGGAAGACCAGCCGGCCCAGGCCAGGCAGCGAGAAGACCTGCTCCACCACGATGGCGCCGGCGAGTAGGCCGCCGAATTGCAGGCCGATCACGGTGATCACCGGAATCAGCGCATTGCGCAGCACATGGCGGCGGAGCACGGCGCTGCTGGAGAGGCCCTTGGCCCGTGCCGTGCGGACGAAATCCTCGCGCAGCACCTCCAGCACGCTGGAGCGGGTGATGCGCGCCAGGATCGCCGCCTGCACCACGGCCAGGGACAGGCTGGGCAGGATCAGGCTCTTCAAGCCCGCCGCCCAATCGCCCCAGCCGGCGAAGCCGCCGGCGGCAAACCAGCCCAGATGCACGGCAAACAGCAGGATCAGCAGGATGCCGAACCAGAAGCTGGGGATCGAGATGCCGACCTGGCTCAGGCCCATGATCAGCACATCGCCCAGCTTGTTATGACGCTGCGCCGCGAACAGCCCCAGGCTCAAGGCCAGCAGGATGCTGAGGGCCATGGCGTTCAGGGCCAGCGGGTAGGTGAGCCAGAGGCGGTCAGCAATCAGCGGCCAGACCGGCACCTTGTAGGCATAGGAGATGCCGAAATCGCCCTGCAGTAGGGCGCCGATCCAAGCCAGGTAGCGGATATGGGCCGGGCGATCCAGGCCCATGCTGGTGCGCAGCACGCGCAGCTGCTCATCCGTGGCGTCGGTGCCCAGGAGCAGCAGGGCCGGGTCGCCGGGCAGGATTTCCAGCACCAGGAACACGATCAGAGAGGTGGCCAGCAGGGTTGCCAGCAGGGTCAGGGCGCGTTTTGCCAGGAAAGCCGGCATGCGGCCTCAAGGCCCCCAGCGGCGGGCGGTGAGCCGGCGCAGCATGGCGCGCTTTTCCCCAGCATTCAGAACCGGCCAGGCCGCGATCTCCTCGCCGGTGCGCCAGCAGCCCAGGCAGAAGCCGGTGCCGGTATCGATCCGGCACACCTTGGTGCAGGGCGAGGGCGGGTGCTCGTCAATGTCGTCCGGGGCGGCCATGTCTCGCGGGTAGCATCCGGCGCCGTTCCTGTCCAGTACCCCGTTCCGGTGCCAAAAAAACCGGGAAAATCCCCCGGGGCACTTGATGGCCCGGAGGGGAGCGCTTATCTGTCGGTCGCGCCAGATTTGAGCGATCAGGGGAGTGACTGGGGACAATGATCGAAATTCGGGATTTGGTGAAGAAATTCGGCCCCTTCACCGCCGTCGACGGTATCAGTTTGAGCGTCCGCAAGGGCGAGGTTCTGGGCTTTCTAGGCCCCAATGGTGCTGGCAAGTCCACCACCATGAAAATGCTCACCGGCTTCCTCACACCCACCTCGGGCAGCATCACAGTTTGCGGCCATGACGTGGCCGAGCAGCCCCTGGAAGCCAAGCGGCTGCTGGGTTATTTGCCCGAGGGCGCGCCGGCCTATGGCGACATGACCGCCCGGGGCTTCCTGGATTTCATCGCCGATGTACGCCGCCTGGGCGGCTCTGAGCGCCAATGGCGGCTCGACAAGGTGGTGGACCAGGTCAACATCAAGGAAGTGCTGGACCAGCCAATTGATACCCTGTCCAAGGGTTTCAAGCGCCGCGTCGGTTTGGCCCAGGCGATCTTGCATGATCCGCCGGTGCTGGTGCTGGACGAGCCGACCGATGGCCTGGACCCGAACCAGAAGCATGAAGTGCGCGGCCTGATCCAGGGCATGGCCAAGGAAAAGGCCATCATCATTTCCACCCATATCCTGGAAGAGGTGGAGGCGGTCTGCTGCCGCGCCATCATCATCGCGCGCGGCCGCATCGTGGCCGAGGGTCAGCCGGAAGGCGAAGGCTGGCGCATCGGCGACATTCTGGCTCAGCCGGGCCGGCTTGATGCCGCCTTCCGCCAGCTTACCCAGACGCGTCAGGCCGCTTGAGGAATCTCATCATGACTGGATTGTCCGCCATATTCCGCCGCGAGCTGGGGGGCTATTTCTCCACCCCCGTGGCCTATGTCTTCATCGTGGTGTTCCTCTTCACCACCGGTATCTTCACTTTCTATCTCGGGCAGTTCTTCGAGCGCGGCCAGGCGGACCTGAAGGCCTTCTTCATGTTTCACCCCTGGCTCTATCTGTTCTTCCTGCCGGCCATCGGCATGCGGCTCTGGGCCGAGGAGCGCAAGAGCGGCACCATCGAATTGCTGCTCACGCTGCCGATCCCGCTGGGCGCCGCCGTGCTGGCCAAGTTCCTCGCTGCTTGGGCCTTCACCGGCATCGCGCTGGTTCTCACCTTCCCGTTCTGGATCACAGTGGCTTGGCTCGGCGCGCCGGATCACGGCGTGATCCTGGCTGGCTATCTTGGCAGCATGCTGATGGCCGGCGGCTATCTCGCCATCGGCTGCTGCCTCTCGGCGATCACCCGCAACCAGGTGATCGCCTTCGTGCTCAGTGTGCTGGTCTGCTTCGTCTTCACCGTCTCGGGTGCGCCGATGGTGCTGAACTTCTTCTCCGGCTGGGCGCCGAGTCTGGTGGTGGATACCATCGCCAGTTTCAGCTTCCTCACCCATTTCAATGCCATCACCGACGGAGTGATCGATCTGCGTGACCTGATCTATTTCATCTCGCTGATCGCCGCCTGGCTCTATGCCACGGCTGTGGTGGTCGATATGAAGAAGGCGGGTTGAGCCATGAATACGCGTAACAAGACTCTTCTCACCGGCACCGGCCTCGTCGCTGCTTTCGCTCTGTTCTTCGCCGTGAACGTGGCCTCCAACCAGGGCCTGCGCGATGCCCGGCTGGACCTGACGCAGGCGCGGCTCTACACGCTGTCGGACGGCACCCGCAATGTGCTGAAGGGGCTGCAAGAGCCGATCACGCTGCGCTTCTTCTTCTCCGACAAGCTGGCGACGCAGGCGCCGCAGATCAAGCAATATGGCGCCCGTGTGCGTGAGTTGCTGGAGCGCTATGCCGCGCTTTCGGCTGGCAAATTGCGGCTGGAAGTAATCGATCCCGAACCCTTCTCGGAAGCGGAAGACCGCGCCGTGCAGGCTGGTATCCAGGCCGTCAGCCTGGGCCAGACCGGGCAGAATTTCTATTTCGGTCTGGTTGCCACTAATAGTGTGGATCAGCAGGAATCGATCCCCTTCTTCCAGTCGGAGAAGGAGCAGTTCCTGGAATATGACCTTACCAAGCTGGTCTATGCTCTGAACAATCCAAAGAAGCCCTCCATCGCGGTGCTCGGCTCGCTGCCGCTGGAATATGGCCCGGGTGGCATCATGGCGGCGATGCGCGGCCAGTCGCAGCCCTATCTGATCCTTGGCCAGATCAAGCAGTTCTTCGATGTGAAGATGCTGGAAGGCGCTACGCCGGCCGATATCAGCACCGACAAGATCGATACCTTGTTGCTGGCGCATCCCAAGGATCTTTCAGATGAGATGCAGTATGCCGTTGACCAATTCGTGCTCAAGGGCGGTCGCCTGATCGCCTTTGTCGATCCCTATTCCGAAACCATGGCGGCGATGCCTAACCCGATGACCGGCCAGCCGATGCCGGGCGGCGATAGCGGCTCGCTGCTGCCCAAGCTGTTCAATGCCTGGGGCGTGGATGTGGAAGCCAGCTTTGTGGCCGATCTCTCTCTGGCGCAGCGCGTACAGACTGGCCGCCAGGGTGCCGGCGCCGTGGTGGATTACATCCCCTGGCTGGCGCTGAGCCAGGCGCAGATGAATACTGACGACATTATCACCTCGCAGCTTACCTCGATCAACATGGCGTCTGCTGGTGCGATCAAGAAGCGCGAAGGCGGTACCACCAATATCCAGCCGCTGATGCGATCTTCTAACAATGCCATGCTGATGGAAGTGAAGGATCTGCGCGGCGATCCGAACCCGCAGGCTTTGGCCGAGAAGTTCAAGGCCACTGGTGAAGTCTATACCTTGGCCGCCCGCATCACCGGTCCGGCCAAGACCGCCTTCCCCGATGGCCCGCCGGCCAAGGCGGAAGCTGACAAGAAGGACGGCGACAAGCCGGCCGAGGCTCCGGCGCCGCAATTGAAGGATAGCGCCAAGCCGATCAATGTGGTGCTGGTGGCCGATGCCGATATGCTCGATGATCGCTTCTGGGTGCGCACGCAGCAGATGTTTGGCCAGTCACTCTTCGTGCCGATTGCTGCCAATGCCGATTTCACCGTGAATGCCATCGACAACCTGTCTGGCTCGGGCGATCTCATCGGCCTGCGCAGCCGCGGCAAGTCGCAGCGGCCCTTCGATGTGATCGAAGGGCTGCGGCGCGGCGCCGAGCAGCAGTATCAGGCGCGTGAACGGGCGCTGCAGAAGAAGCTGGACGAAACCGAAAAGCAGATCGTGGAATTGCAGAGCAAGGCGCAGGGCGGCTCCAACGCCCTGGTGAGCGCCGAGCAGCAGGCGGCCATCGAGACGCTGCGTGGCGAAATCCTCACCACGCGCAAGGAATTACGGAATGTGCAACGCGAACTGAACCGGGATATCGAATCCCTGCAGCTTTGGGTGAAGTTCATCAATATCGGCTTGGTGCCGCTGCTCGCCGCCCTGGTGGCGATCGGGCTTGGCGTTGCCTGGCGCCGCCGCCGCTTCACGCGGCAGGTAGAAGGTTGAGGTGCTGAACATGAAGGGCAAGCTCGGTATCATTCTCCTGGCCGCCGCCATCGCGTTGAGCGGCATCGCCTGGTTTGTGGCGCAGCGGCGCGATCAGGCAACTGAAGCCAATTTCACCACCAAGCCGCTTTTCGCCGATCTGCCCAAGCGTGTGAATGACGTGACCGCGCTGGAAGTAGAAAGCCTGAAGGGTCGCTTCCGTATCGAGCGCGCCGGCGAGCATTGGGTGATGCCGAGCAAGGATGGCTACCGCGTGAAAGCGGATATCCTGCGCAAGAATGTGCTGGGGATTGCCGAATTGCAGACCATCGAGCCACGCACTGACAAGCCTGAGCTTTATGACCGTATCCAAGTGAGCGATCCGGCGGCCTACAAGCCGGCTGATGATGCCGCCAAGGGCGATCCTGGGCCGATCAAGCTGAAGCTGCTGGACGCCAAGAATGTGCCGCTGGCGGAGCTGATTGTTGGCAAGGTGCGCACGCGCGAGATCGGGCCAAAGCCCGCTGAACTGCATGTGCGCCTGGTGAGCGATACCAAATCCTGGCTTGCCAAGGGCCGCGTCGATTTGCCGGCTGATCCGGTGGCCTGGCTGGATAAGGATATGGTGAAGATCGAGCGCGCCCGCGTTGCTTCGGCCAGCATCCGCCACATGGATGGCGAAGTGCTGGATCTGGTGCGCACCAATGGCGCCGATGGCACCGCCAAGGATGATTTCAAGCCGGCTAAGCCGCTGCCTGCGGGCAAGAAGCTGTCCTCGCAATATGATGCCAATTCGGCACCCGGTGCCCTGGCCTTCATCAGCTTCGATGATGTGGCCAGAGCCGCCGCGCATGATTTCTCCAAAGCTAACGTCACTGAAATCGTGACCCTGGACGGCGTGCGCGCCGTGGTGAAGAGCCTGCCGGCGCCCGATAAGAAGGCCTGGATCACGGTGCAGCTCAGCTTTGATCCTGCCCTGGTGAAGGAAGACAAAGGCAATACCACCCTGCTCAGCGCGGAAGCCGCGCAGAAGCAGGTGGAGGAGGCCAATAGCCGCCTGAATGGCTGGTCCTATCTGGTGTCGGAATACACGGCCCGCGACCTGTTGCGCCGCCTGGCTGAGTTGCTCGAAGACGATAAGCCGAAGGACGACAAGAAGGGCTGACCTTTCGCTCATAGCAGACGAGAGTCCGACATGACCGACCAGACCATGCAATTCCAGGCCGAGGTGACGCGGCTGCTGCATATCGTCACGCACGCGCTTTATAGCCAGAAGGACATTTTCCTTCGTGAGCTGATCTCCAACGCCTCTGACGCCTGCGATAAGCTGCGTTTCGCAGCCCAGACTGATACCGCGCTCTGGGCTGGTGATTCCGAGCTTCGTGTGCGCCTGAGCGTCGATAACACGGCGCGCACGCTGACCGTGGCCGATAACGGCATTGGCATGAACCGCGATGATTTGGTAGCCAATCTGGGCACCATTGCGCGCTCGGGCACGGGGGAGTTCGTCAGCAGCCTTTCGGGCGATGCGGCCAAGGACATGGCCCTGATCGGCCAGTTCGGGGTTGGCTTCTATTCCGCTTTCATGGTGGCGGCCAAGGTGGATGTGGTATCGCGCCGTGCCGGCGAGGCGCAGGCCTGGCATTGGTCATCCGATGGCTCGGGCAGCTTTTCTATAGGCGAGGCAGAGGCTGCCGGACGCGGTACAACCATTACGCTGCATCTGCGCGAGGGTGAGGATGAATTCCTTGATCCGGCTACCCTGCGCCGCGTCGTGAAGGCCTATTCCGATCATATTGCGCTGCCTGTGGTTCTGGTCGAGCCAGGCAAGGAAGGCGAGACGCTGAATGCGGCTTCCGCCCTGTGGACACGCTCCAAGAGCGAAGTCACTGAGGAGCAGTATAAGGATTTCTATCATCACGTTGCCCATGCTTTCGACGATCCCTGGTTAACGCTGCATACCCGGGCGGAAGGCAAGCTGGATTACACTCTACTGCTCTATGTGCCCGGCCAAGCGCCGCGCGATCTGTTCGACCCGGCGCGCAAGCCAGCTTTGCGGCTCTATGTGCGCCGGGTCTTCATCACGGATCGCTGCGAGGATCTGGTGCCGGCCTGGTTGCGCTTCTTGCGTGGCGTGGTCGATTCCGCTGATCTGCCGCTGAATGTCAGCCGTGAGATGCTGCAGAATAATCCGGTGCTGGCGCGGATCCGGCAGGCGATCACGCGCCGCGTGCTCACCGAACTGGAACGCAAGGCGGAGAAGGAACCCGAATCCTACGCGGCTTTCTGGGAAACTTTTGGTTCCGTACTGAAGGAAGGCATCTATGAGGATGCCGAGCATCGCGAAAAGCTGCTGAAATTGGCCCGATTCCGCTCTTCCACGCAAGATGGCTGGGTGTCGTTGGACGAGTATGTCGGCCGGCTGAAAGTAAACCAGACCGCACTTTACACCATCAGTGGTGATCAGCTCGAGACCCTGAAGCGTAGCCCGCAGCTTGAAGGCTTCCGTGCCAAGGGCGTGGAAGTGCTGCTTCTCACCGACCCGGTGGATGATTTCTGGCTCTCCATGGTTACTGATTGGCAGGGTAAGCCGTTCCGTTCGGTCACGCGTGGCGGGGCTGATCTGGATGCCATTCCGGCGGACGGAACGACACCAAAGCCGGAAGACAAAGGCGAGGCCGTGGAAGGCCCTGCTCTTGGTACCCTGATCGCGGCAGTGAAGACCATCCTGGGCGATGGTGTGCGGGATGTGCGCGAGAGTGCGCGGCTCACCGACAGCGCCTGCTGCCTGGTGGCTGCCGATGGCGACATGGATATGCATCTCGAGCGGCTGCTGCGTATGAACAAGCAGTTCGCGGCTGCTGGCGCATCTCTGCGTATTCTTGAAATCAATCCGCGCCACCCGCTGATCAAGCGCATGGCGGAGCGTGCAGCCCAGCCCGGTGCCACGGACGCGCTAACCGATGCGGCGTATCTGTTGCTCGATCAGGCGCGGCTGGTGGAGGGTGAAACGCTCACGGATGCCCAGGCTTTCGCTCAGCGTCTGGCCAGGGTGATGGCGGCAGGGCTCGCCTAGTTTCGCGGGCAGGCTCTGACGAGCCGTAAGCTGGCCCTACATCCCGACGCGGCTGATCGGCACGCTGGTGATGCCATAGCCGGCTTCGGCCGGGATGCGCAGATGCGGTTCGCCCGCTGCGGCCTTGTCCAGCACTGGCATCACGCTGATGATGCGGTCTTCAGTGGCGGCCTTGAAGGCATTGGCGCAATCCTGGCTGCGGCCAAGTTTCACCAGCTGCATGCGGGTGGCAAAAACGATGGTCTTGGTCTTTGCTTCCCAGGCTTCCAGGGCGGCATTCGGATTCACCCATTCTGACTCAACCGATTCGCCGCCATCATGGCTGCCGATCTGATCGGCGGGCGCCGGTGCCAGGAAGAACCAAGTGTCGAAGCGCTTGGGCATACTCACCGGCGTGATCCAATGGGCGAAGGGCACCAGCGCATCCAGGGCGTAATCGATCTGCTCGGCTTCGGCCAGATCGCGTAGCGTCTTCTCGCCTTTGTTCAGGGGTTCGCGCCAATCATGCAGCTTCTGCACCCGAGCCGCATCCAGGAAGCGACCGCTGCCCTTCGGCCGCGCCAGCAGCAGGCCGGATTCCTCAAATGATTCGCGGATGGCGCCCAGCGCATAGGGTAGCAATTCAGCGGAAAACTTGCCCGGTGTGGCATGGGAAGCGAGGGCCGGATCGAAATCGCCCTCGGCCAGCTTGCCGCCCGGGAAGACCAGGGCGCCGGAAGCGAAATCGATGGCGTAGTTCCGCTTCACCATGAAAACCTGCAGGCCGGCGCGAGCGTCGTCGCGCAGCATCAGCATGGTGGAGGAGGGCAGAGGCGGCTTGGCTTCGGGATTCTGCGGTGCGGCGGACATCGGCGATTTCCTCAAGGTGTTTTTTTGTTGCAGGCTTAGATCAGTTTACGGCGCAGATAATAGCGTTGATAGCCGCCAACCCCAGGCGAGCGGATGGTTTCGAAAGCATGTCGGCCAAACCAGGCGATCAAGGGTAGCATGGCTTTCTCCAGCGAGGCTTCCACGGCTTGCATGTTCTGGCTGGCGGCATGGTCAACGGCAAAACGCAGCAGCAGGCCGCCAACGCCTTGGCGCTGCAGTTCTGGCGCCACCGCCACGGCATGCAGCAGCAGGGCATTATGCAGCGGCAGCAATGTGGCAAAACCGGCCACGCCATCCTCGCCATCAGCAACGTAGATCGCATCATCGGCGATCAGGGCCGGATAATCGTCGGTCACCGCCTGGGGCGGGCGGGGCAGTTCAGGAGCGTAGATGCGATAGGCCTGACTGGCGATTTCCTTCAGCCGCACGGCATCACGTCGTTCGGCAGGGCGCAGGCGTGCTGAAGGAGCAGGTGTCGGCGGCATCGTGATTAAGCTTCGGCCTGCCGAAGCCGGGTGTCAATCAGCGGCGCCCGAGATCAATGGCGCCAATAATCGGGCCCCGGCTGGATTGCACCAGAATCACCGCCCCCTTGGCCTCCCAGTCGAATCCATCCAGGCGGGTAGCCAGATCCACACTCAGCGGATCGCCGGTCCAGCGGCCCATATCCTGCCAGGCACGCGCCACGTTCACATAGGTCAAGGTTTTGCCGCTATTTTCGCCGAGCTGCACAGCCACATCATGTTGCTTGTCGTAAAGGCACAGCCAGATGGTCGCCTCGCCGGTCCAGGGGCGGAAGCCAGGGATATTCAGGCGCTTCGGCCGGCCGGCCGCGTCGCGCTCGGCATTCAAAGCCAGATGCATGTCTCGCTTGGCATTATGTATGGCGGCTTCCACCGCGGCGCGGTTGGACCCCACCACCGGATATTGCCCATCCACCACGGCCTGGGGCGTATAGACCTGCCGCGAGCCGGTGCTGCGTGCATAGGCCTGCTGGCGGTCAGTATGGCCGCGCTTGCCAAAGGTGTCGCGCCAGCCAAGATAATCCCAATAATCCACATGCAGCGAGAGCACGATAACCGAGCGTTCCTTGGCCCAATCCTGCAGCAGCAAGTCGGCAGGCGGGCAGGAATTGCAGCCCTGGCTGGTGAACATCTCTATCACCACCGGCATGGTTGGCTCCGCGCGCGAGGCTGCGCCAGGCACAGCCAGGACCAAGGCAAGGGCGATGAGAGCGCAGCGGATCATGAGACCAAGCTAGGAGCCAGTATGGCTGGCGGCGAGTCACGATGCAGTGAAGCGGCAAGCAGATCGGGCGGCAGGTGCATCAGGCGTGGCGCATGGGTCCAAAGCAGGGCGGCAGCGATGCTGTGGCGAGGAAAGATCGCTTGTAAAAGCGCGGTATATAGCGCCATTTGGCTCAAATAGGCCGGGTCGGTCGCTGCGGCATCGGCGGGCGGCGGGCGATCGGTTTTGTAGTCCAGTACCAGCACGCGCTCAGGCATCACAATCAGGCGATCTACCCGCCCCACCACGATGCGCGCGCCAATGCGGCCAGCCAGCGGTGCTTCCGCCCGTGCTTCGGCGGAGAAGACTGGTGCGAAATCGGGATCGGCCAGCACCGCCAGCACTTCACTGGCCAGCTCGGCCTGCATCGCGGGGGTCAGGCCATGGCCGGGATGAGCCAGAAAGCGTGCGGCGGCATCAGCGCGCGCTTCAGGCGCCAGATCGGGCAGGCTTTGCAGCAGGCGATGGATCAGCTTGCCGCGCAGCAGCCCAGAGCGCTGTTGCGGCTGGGCAGGGCTGGGCGGCGGCGCGGCCTCGCGGGCGGGGCGGGAGGGCGCCAGCGGCAGAGGCGGTGAGGGCTCGGCGCCGGGTGCGGCATGGCACCAGATGGGCACAGCCTCGGCTTGGCGCGCGGCGCTGGCCGGCTTGGCAGGGGCAAGCATCTCGCCGGCATTCTCAAAGCGGCGGGCCTCATCACCCCAGGGTAACGCCAGTACGGTCACGCCAGGCAGGCGGTCGAAAGCTGCGGCAACCAGGCCATACCAGCTTTCTGGTTTGGGGCCGTTCTTCGCGGTTTGGCGGTTGAGATAGCCGGCGATGACCAGGCGGTCCTTGGCGCGGGTGAGGGCCACATAGAGCAGGCGCCGATATTCCTCGCGCTGAGCCCCTTGCCGGCTTTGGCGGAGTGTTGTGGATTGCGGCACATCGAATTCCTGGCGCGGTGGCCAGAGCAGGCTGGGTGGCTGGTTGCCGCTGCCTTCCTGCCAGAGCAGGCCTTCTTCTTCGCGCGGCTTGGGCAGATCACAGGTATCGGGCAGGATCACGATAGGTGCTTCCAGGCCTTTGGCACCATGCACAGTCAATACGCGCACCTCGTTGCGGCCCTGATCCAGATCGCGTTTCACCTCACCGGCATGGCCGGCAAACCAAGCCACAAAGCCCTGCAGCGATGGCGTCGCTTCGCGCTCGAATTTCAGCGTCGCCGCCAGGAATTCATCAATCGGCTCGTCGGCTTCCAGGCCCAGCCGGGCCAGCAGCCGCTGCCGGCCGCCGCCGGCGCCAAGGAATTCGGCATAGAAGCTGAAGGGCGTGCCGCGATCAGCGCGCTGCAACAGGCCACCTAATTCATCTGTCGCCGCTCGCCAGGCCGTATTCTCGTCGGCGCGCTTGCGCAAGTTGCGCCACAATGTCTCCTGGCGCTCATGACACAGCGCGAAGAGGTCTTCTTCGCTGAAATTGAACAACGGCCCTTTCAGGATCGTGGCCAATGTCAGATCGTCATCTGGCAGCAGGCAGAACTGCGCCAGTGCCAGCAGGTCAAGAACCGCGATCTGTTCTGCCAGCTGCATACGGTCAGCACCGGCCACGGGCACGCCGGCTAATTTCAGCTCGCGCACCATGGCATCAAAGAATGCGTTGCGCCGTCGCACCAGGATCATCACATCGCCGGCACCCACGGTCCGTCCCTGGCCCGGCAGCCATTCGGTGCCGAGCCACGTCTTGATCTGGCCGGCGATGCGGCGGGCGAGCGTGACGCGCGGATCGTCGGCGCCGACATAATCCAGCGGCGCATCCCAGGCTTCCGCTTCCTCATGGTCAGGCGGGCGGAGCGCGGGCCAAAGCTCGACGCGGCCCGGCGCATTGCTGCGCTTGGCGCGATGCCGCAACACATCGCCTGGTTCCACCACGCCAGCCTGGGCTTCCGGCACGGCAAACACTTCGTCCACCAGGCGCAACACGGCTGGCGTGGAACGGAACGACATCTGCAGTGGCAGCACGCGGAAGGTAGCAGCGCCCTGTTCTGCCATCTGGCGGAAATGATCGCGCATATCCAGGAAGGCTTTGGGCCGCGCGCCCTGGAAGCTGTAGATCGATTGCTTGGCATCACCCACGGCGAACACCGTGCGCAAGCCCGGCCGGGCCCCGGCGCCGGTGAAGAAATCCTCCGCCAGAGCCTCGATCACCCGCCATTGATCCGGGCTGGTATCCTGGGCTTCATCCACAAGGATATGGTCGATACCCTGGTCCAGCTTGAACATCACCCAGGCCACCCGCGTCGGCTCCACCAGCAGGTCGCGGCTGCGCAGGATCAGGTCATCGTAATCCAGCAGGCCTTGCGCGCGTTTGGCTTGCGCATAAGCTTCCAGCAGGGTCTCGCCGATGCGCAGCAGAGCGCCGGTGGCCTGCAGGATGGTCAATGCGTTGAGCTGTTCGCGCAGGGCAATCAGCCTGTTTTGCTCATCACCCAGGATGGCAAGGATATCCAGCGCCGCCTCCTCGGCCTTCTTGGTCGCCAGGCGTTTCGCCGGTTCGCCATCCTTGGTGAAGAAAGCAGGCAGCCATTCGGCTTCCAAACGTTCTGGCGGCATGTTCGCTGCCAGCATCGGCGTGAGCTGGGCGGCTCGCTCGATATCGGCATTGCTGCCTTGGCTCAAGGCAGCAATGCCGCGGCGCAGATCAGCCAATGGCATGGCGGCGATATGGCCCGCGAGCAGCTTTTCGCGCGTGGCATCGGGGTGCAGGCCAAGCCCCGTGGCTAGGTAGTCAATCGCGCCGCTTGCACCGCCCTCAGCCTCGAATATCTGCACCAGATCCCGGCGTTTGTTCAGCAGGGCTTTGAGCAGGTCAGCAAAGCGGCTGTCATTCAGCCGCTCGGCCAGAAACAGCAGGGCGGTGTTCAATTCTGCATCGTCAGTCGAGCGGCGCAACACCTGTTCGCGGGCCGCATTCAGCAAATCGGCCGCACGGGCATCATCAGCCACACTGAAATGCGGCGGGATGCCGGCTTCCACCGGAAAACGCTTCAGCAAGGCTTCGCAGAAAGCATGCACAGTTTGCAACCGCAGGCCACCTGGCGCTTCCAGCGTGCGGGCAAACAGGCGCCGCGCCGTATCGAGATCAGCGGCGGTTACCGGGCGGCTGAGCAGGTCCACCAATTCGCCGCTTAGCTTTTTGTCGTCATACAGTGCCCAGGCGCCGAGCCGTTTATTAAGCCGCAACGCCATTTCGGCGGCGGCTGCCTTAGTGAAGGTGAGGCACAGGATGCCGCCCGGCCGTGTGCCGGCCAGCAGCAGGCGGGTGACGCGATCTACCAGCACGCTGGTTTTGCCTGAGCCGGCATTGGCCGCCACCCAGGCCGAGAGCGTGGGATCAGCGGCGCCACGCTGGTTGCGCGTATGCAGGTGGAGATCGTCGGCGCCTTCGCTCAACTTTCGTCCCCCTGCAGGCTGCGTTCGGCGGCGCGAGCCAGATGATCGTAATCACTGGCATAGTCGATGAATTGCGGCCGCGGGCGAGACAGGTAGGGCGTTGCCGGATCGTCGAATTTCGCCACCCATTTCACCAGACGCTCCAGCGCCTGATCGGCCAACGCATCGGCCGGCGGGATAGGATTATGCGCCCTGGGCCCGCTTTCAACGCGGCGTTCCTCACCGGCCGTTTCGCCACCATGCAGCCGGATATAGACCAGTTCGGCAATGGGGCCGGTCGCCAAATCCTGGAAGCCACCGGCCTTGGCGATGGCGGCTTCCAATGCCAATTGCGGCGAGAGCCCGGCATGCACCTGGGCTGGCGATGGCGGCTGGCCGGTCTTGTAATCCAGGATCGCCAGCGCGCCATCCTTGTGGCGGTCGATGCGGTCGGCGCGCGCTTTCAGGGTGAAGCCGCCTGATAATGTCAGCGCGCCATCCTGCTCCAGCAAGGCCGGCAGAAAGCCTCTGGCACGCCGCTCGCGCTCATAGGTCAGGAACCAGGCCATGGCGCGGGTGAAGCGCGGCCACCACAGTGCTGCCACTTCGGCCTGGTTCATCCAAGGTGCGAATTCCTTGCGGCCCAGCGCCAGAAACTCCGCCAGGGCGGTTTTGTCGTCGGGCAAGGTCTCGGCATGGTGCTTGAGGAAGGCATCCAGCGCTCGATGGATGGCATCGCCGCGCAACCTGGCGTCGGCGGCCTCGCCAAGCTCAGCGAGTTTGCGCAATTTCAAAATATGGCGGGCGTAAAGAGCATAAGGGTCGCGCACCCATTGCTCGATACTGGTAACGAACAGGCTGCGCGGGCGGGCGCTCAACGGCGGTGTCGGGCGCGGCGGCTCAGGATTTAGGAAGGCTGCTGGCTGATCCAGCATCGCGGCCCAATCGAGATAGCGCGGGGCCAAGGTGGCCGGCCAGCGTGGATCATCACCCAGCCGCGCTTCCAACCGCAGCAGCCAGCGGGCTGGCACCGTTGGCGTGCCATCCACCTTGGTGGCGCGGCTGAGGATCACATCGGCTCGGGCGGCAGCTTGTACAAAGTCATGGGCGGTCTGGCCCAGGCGGCGCTCTGGCGGCGGCAGGCCCAGCGTGGCGCGCATCGGCCGGCTCAGCCAGGCATCTTCCTTGGCCTGCGGTGGCCATGTCCCTTCGTTCAGGCCACCGAGAATCACGCGGTCGGCATGCACCAGGCGGGCTTCCAGCAGGCCGAGGATGCTCAGGCGCGGATGACTGCCATAGCGGGGCCGCACCACATGGCCCTCCAGCAAGGCTTCGAAGACGCGCGGCCAGGCTTCCGCCTCCAGCGGCCCCAGGGCACCACCCTGTTCCAGTATTTCCAGCATCAGGCCATGCAATGCCTCGCCGGCTTCGCGCTGCCACAAAGGCGGGGTCTCACCTAGCGGGGGGGTCGCAAGGGCTTCGGCGCTTTGCACCAAGGCCTCGATCAGTTGCGGCAAAGTGGGTGATGCCGCCGCCAGCGCAGCAAGCAGCGGCGCCATGGCCTGGCGGAAACTCTCGAGCAAAGGCAACAGGTCTTCGCGTTTGGCCAGGTTTGCCGCTATGGCACCAAGGCCCTGGCCTTTGAGGGGCCCACGCAAGGCCGCGCGCTCAAGCTGCCGCGTCCAGGTCAATATCTCGCGCCGTGTCCGGCCCAGGCCGCAGAAGGGATGCTTCAGCAGCGCCAGCAATGCCACGGGCGCGAAATCGCTGCTGGTTGCCGCGACGACCAGACGCAGGAATACTGCCGGCGAAGTTTCGGCCAGTGCCCGGCCGGCGCTGTCGTCCACGCTGATGCCGTAGCGCTGCAATTCGGCGGTAACGCGGCGTGCCAAGCCACGATCCGGTGTGACCAAAGCGGCGGTGCGGCCGGGCTGCTCCAATGTCTCGCGCATGGCGAGCGCGATGCTCAAGGCTTCCTCGCGTGGGCCTGGCGCTTCTAGCCGCTGCAAGCCGGCAAAGGCGGCATCGGGCGGCGGCGGCAATTCGCGCCAGCGATGGGTTTCGCCGGGCGGCAGCAAGGCTTCGCGCAGCAGCGTGACGCGGGCCGATACTGCTTCCGCTTCCGGCCAGGACGCTACTTCGGCCCGCGCCACACCGAGTTTGCCGAGTAGGAGCGCCAAGGTATGCTGCGGATGGGTTGGTTCGTCGGTGATTTCGGCCCAGGCGGCATCGCTTAATGCAGCATCCAGGCCCGGCAGAACCACGGCGCCTTGCGGCAGGCGCGCCACCAGATGCAACAGCTTGGCCGTGGCCGGAATGGTGCCGGTGGAGCCGGCGGCGATCACCGGATCGGCCGGCGGGGCGCTTTGCCAGAAATCGACCCAGGCCTGCATGGTGAGACGGCGATGCTCGGCTGCATCCAGGGCGCCGCGCTCGGCCTTGATATTGGGCCAGTGTTCGCGGATCACACGCAGGAAATCAAGCGTGGCGCGCCAATGCTCGGCCAATTCGGCCGGCACCAGATCGGGCAGCTTATCCAGCCCTACTTCCTCGGTGGCGGCGGTATCCAGCAGGTCAGCCAGGCCGAGCGCTAGGCGATAGGCATTGGCGGCATCCCCTGCGGCCAATGGCGAAGCACGCAGCAAGTGGCTCAGCAACAGCGCGCGCTCCAGATCAGGGATCGGCAAGCGTGTATCGGCGTTCAGGCCGCGCAGTTCCAGTTCATCTTCATCCACATCACCGAGCGGGCGGATGCTTGGCAGCAGCAGCGCGCTGCCATCCTTCCTGCGCAAAAAGGCTTCGGCCAATGCGCGGCAGGCGCGCCGGGTGGGCAAGAGCACGGTAACGCGGGAGAGCTGCAGCGGGTCGCTGCCATGGCGGCGCAGGATGCCTTCGGCCAGCGCCTCTAGAAAAGGCGCGCCGGCCGGAATGCTATAGACCCTAGGCGCTGCGACCATTCAGCACCGCCTCCGCTTGCGCGAGGCCGGCATGGTTGCCCACATCCATCCAATCGCCTTCATGGCGCAGGCCAAAAAGCCGCCCGGCCTCGATGGCGCGGTCATAAAGCAGGTTGAGCGAGAAGCGCCCCTTGGGGGCATCGCGCAGCAGCATGGGATTAACGATCTGCACGCCGGTATAGACAAAAGGCGCCACCGAGCGCTGGTCACGCCGGGTGAGGGCGCCCATCTGGTCCATGGTGAAATCACCCGGGCCATCATAGCCAGTGGCGGCGATGCTGGGTTGTAGAAGCAGCAGGGCATCCATGTTTGCCGGATCGAACTGCTGGGCCAGGCGCTTCAGTGAATTGCCGCGCGCATCGCGCCAGATCAGATCGGCATTCACGGAAAGGAAGGGGCCATCACCCAGCAGCGGCAGAGCACGCATCAGGCCACCGCCGGTTTCAAGCAGGATGTCACTTTCGTCGGAAATCACTGTCTCGATGTCGCTGCGCGCGGCCAGATGTGCGCGAATCTGTTCGCCCAGCCAATGGATATTCACTACCGCACGGCGCACACCCACTTCCACCAGCCGGTCCAGGCAGCGGTCGAGCAGGCTGCGGCCCGCCACCATGATCAGCGGCTTGGGTATTGTTTCGGTCAGTGGCCGCAGGCGCGTGCCCAGCCCGGCAGCCAGCACCATGGCGGTTTGCGGCATGGCGATCATGCCGGCTGCTCCAGGCCCGGCAGCGGTTTGCATCGCAAGGCCTGTGGTGCCGCACGGTCAATCCAGGCGCGCAGGTCAGCCAGTTCTGGGTGCGCCAGATCGCGCTCCAGCAAGCCCCACATGCGTGGCATGAAGGCCTGGTAGCCCGGCTTGCCATCGCGCTGCCATAGCCGCGTGAAGATGCCGATGATGCGGATGTTGCGCTGGGCACCAAGGATGGCATAGGCGCGGCGGAAAGCACCGGCAGCGATATTGCTGCCGGCGATATAGCGCGCGAGCATGGCATCGGCCAAGCTGGGCGATACGTCGCGGCGGGCATCCTCCAGCAGCGAAACCAGGTCATAGGCTGGGTGGCCGGCCACGGCATCCTGGAAATCCAGCAGGCCAACGCGGGCAGCGCCTCTGCGGTCGGGCAGCCAGAGCAGGTTATCGGCATGGAAGTCTCGCAGCACGGCAATCGGCCGCGCCGCGATGGCCGCAGGAGCCAGCGCGCCCAGCAAGGCGTCGAATTCTGCGCGCAAAGCCGGCGCCGTGGGCCGGCCGGTCAGCGCGGGCAGATACCAATCGGGAAACAGCCCGGCTTCCTCGATCAGGCGCGGTGCATCATAAGGCGCCAGCTCCACCGGCGCTTTATGCGTATGAAGCTGCAGCAGCAGATCGATGGCGGCTTCATAAAGCGTCGTTTCGTCACCATTGGCGCGCAGCAGGCGGGAATAGAGATCGTCGCCCAGATCTTCCAGCAGCAGGAAGCCATGGCTTGCGTCCTCGGCCAGGATGCGCGGGGCGCTTAAGCCTTGTGCCACCAGCCAGCGCGTCATACGGATGAAGGGGCGCACATCTTCCTGTGGCGGCGGCGCATCCATCAGCACAGCGGTGATACCATTGTGATGCAGCCGTTCATACCGGCGGAAGGAGGCGTCACCGGCCAGCGGGCGGCGTTCGGCATCGCCCCAGCCGGCCTGGTTCAGAAAAGTCTGCGAGAGCGCGGCGCGGCCGATCATGGTGCGATATTACTCAAACGTGGAATCCAGCTTGGTGCACCGCTGAATGTGGCGATACGTTCGGCGCCGTTGCCAAGGGCGAGGGCGAGGGTCAACGCATCGCGTGGCGTGGCGGCACCCAAACGCTCCGGCCATTCGATCAGCGCGATGCCCTCGGCGAAAATCTCCTCCAGGCCTAGTTCGTCAATCTCGCGCGGATCGGCCACGCGGTAGAGATCGATATGCCAGAGCGGGCAAAGCGATGTGTCATAGGTCAGCACCAGATTGAAGCTGGGGCTTGGCACTTCCGTGCCGGGGCCGCAGAGCGCACGGATGCAGGCGCGGGCGAAGCTGGTCTTGCCCGCGCCTAGCGGGCCTTGCAGCAAAAGGGCATCACCGGCTCGCAGCCCTGGCGCCACGGCCCGCGCCAGGGCAGCGGTGGCGGCCTCATCCCGCAGCGTGATTCGGAGCAAGTCGGACATGGGGCGATTCTAATGAGGCCGTGGCACAGCCGCAATCTCGGCTGCCAGGATCGGCAGCCGGATCAGCGCGCTTTGCAGCGAGCCATCGGCGCCATCGGGATGCTGGTTGTTCAGTGTCACCGAGCCACCATGCAATTCGATCAAGCCGCGCGCCACCAGCAGAGACAGATCGGCATTGGCCTGACGGCGATCCGCGCTGGCAGTAAGGTCGGTGAACAGGCGCGGTGGCCCGAGCGATGCCCGGCCGCCGCTATGGCTTTCGATGCAAAGCAGCAGGGAAGCCTGATCGCGGCGGACTTCCAGCCGCACACGACCATCCTGCGGCGTGCCGTTCAGTGCCGCAGCCATCACACTGCCCAGAGCTTGGCGCAGGCGTTGGGCATCGCCTTGGCAGGCATGGCCGGGTTCATCGCGAGGCAGTTCCAAGGTCACGCCCCGATGCTCGGCCGTGTCACGCCAATGGGCCGCATCATCGGCCCAGATGGATGCGATCGTAAAGCGCTCCGGCTCCAGCGCCAACTGCCCCACTTCGATGGCAGCGATAACGATAATGTCGTCCAACAGCCGCAGCAGATGCCGAGAGGCCTGCATGATGTCGCGGCCATATTCCGCTTGGCGGGCATTGACCGGGCCCAGGATGCCCTGCGAGAGCACCTCGGTCATGCTGATCAATGTGCCGAGCGGCGAGCGCAATTCATGGGTGATGTTGGAGATGAAGGCCGCATTCATGCGGTCGGTACGTTCCAGTGCTTCGTTGCGGTCGCGCAAGGCACGCTCAATGCGGATTGAATCCGTCACGTCAAGATAGGTATAGAGCATGGCGCCATCGGGCAGCGGCACACTGGCATGCTCGATTACCTTGCCATCACCGCGCTCCAGCCGGCCATGGTTGGTGCGGCGGGCGGCGAAGCCATCCATGGCATGCTCGCGCCAAGTGACCCAGTCATTGCCGCGCTGCATCAGGGGCCGGGTCGCTTCCAGCACTTCAGTGATATGCGGTTGGCGATTCAGCGTTTCCTGTTCAAGCTGCCAAAGCTGGGTGAAGGCGCGGTTGTAAAGCGAGAGCCGGCCATCGGGGCCATACACCACCACGGCTTCGTAGAGATTATCCAGCGTGGCGCGCTGCACGGCAATCAGGGTATTGGTGGCGCGCTCAAGCGTCAGCTGCCGCGTCACATCGTCATAGGCGAAGAACAGGCCGCCGGAAGGATAAGCGCTGATCACCAACCGCAGTGTGGAGCCATCAGGCAGATGCATCAGCTCTTCCTGGCGTTCGATCACCGTGGTGAAGAGACCAAGCTGAGTGCGCTTATAGACCTGCCAATCGATCTGCTCCGGCAGGCGGCGCGCGGCGCGCAGTTGTTCCAGTACCTCGCCGAAAGTCGGCCGCTGCTCAAGCCAGGCTTCATCCAGCTGCCAAAGCCGGGCATAGGCGCGGTTCCACAATACCAAGCGCTTATCCTGGCCATAGATGGCGGTGGCGGTGGAAATGGTGCGCAGCACTTCCAGATGCGCCTCCATATGGCGCCGCAATTGGCCGCGCGCATCGGCTTCCTGGGTGATGTCTTGGGCGAAACCGAGGAAGCCATCGTGCAGGGGTACTTCGAAGACGCGGTAGTTGCGGCGGTCGCCTTCGGCGACAAAACGGCGATCCTCGGCCATCAGATGGCCGGCCTCGCGTGCCTCGCGGGCCAGGCCGCGCGGCCGGTCGAGATCATGGGCGGAAGCGAGTTCGATGCCGCGCGCCACCACATCGGCCGGCGTTGCCTCGGTCATCTCGGCATAGCGGCGATTGACCCAGAGCAGCGAGCCATCAAGTGCGCGGCGCCAGATCGGGAAGGGCGCGGCATCGAGCAATTGCGCCGCCTGGCGGCCAGCTTCCAGCAGGCGCTGGTTCTCACCCAGCAAATCCTCGCGTTCCTGTGCCACCAGGGCCAGACGGTCGGCTTCTGCTGCCAGGCTGGCATTATCGGCCCGGGCCACGGCCAGGGCGGCATCCCGCGCCGCCACGCGCTCATTGGTCTCGCGCAAGGCGGCAGATAGACGTTGGGCGCGGATCGCCTGCCAACCAGCGATGCTGGCAGCGGCGCCCACGCCCAACAGAATGATCCAGCCTGTCGCGTCCACGAATCCCCCTGATCTGCCAGCCCGATAATGGGCTGTCTTGGAGGATTTAGGCAAGCTTAGTAGCGGTAATGATCCGGCTTGAACGGCCCCTTGTCGGCGATGCCGAGATACTTGGCCTGCACCGGGGTCAGCTTGGTCAGCTTGGCGCCAACCTTTTCCAGATGCAGGCTGGCAACCTTCTCATCCAGATGCTTGGGCAGGGTGTAGACCTGCTTTTCGTACTTGCCCGGATTGGTCCACAGTTCCATCTGCGCCAGCACCTGGTTGGTGAAGGAGGCGCTCATGACAAAGCTCGGGTGGCCAGTAGCATTACCCAGGTTCACGAGGCGGCCTTCCGACAGCACGATGATGCGCTTCTTGTCGGGGAACTCGACCTCGTCCACCTGCGGCTTCACATTGTGCCACTTATAGTTCTTCAACGCGCCGATCTGGATCTCAGAGTCGAAGTGACCGATGTTGCAGACGATGGCGCGGTGCTTCATGGCGCGCATATGCTCGATGGTGATGACATCAAGGTTGCCCGTGGCGGTCACGAAGATGTCGCCCTTGGGCGCGGCGTCTTCCATGGTGACCACTTCATAGCCTTCCATCGCCGCCTGCAGCGCGCAGATCGGATCGATTTCGGTGACCATGACGCGGCAGCCAGCATTGCGTAAGCTGGCGGCCGAGCCCTTGCCCACGTCACCATAGCCGGCGATCACGGCGATCTTGCCGGCCATCATCACGTCGGTGCCGCGACGGATGCCGTCAACCAGGCTTTCGCGGCAGCCATACAGGTTGTCGAACTTCGACTTGGTCACGCTGTCATTCACGTTGATCGCCGGGAACAGCAGGCGACCTTCCTTGGCCATCACATAGAGGCGATGCACGCCGGTGGTGGTTTCCTCGGTCACGCCCTTGATGGCGGCGCCCATCTTGGAATACCAGCCCGGCGAGGATTTCAGCTTTTTGGCGATTGCGGCATAGAGGACGGTTTCTTCCTCATTGGTCGGCTTGGAGATGACGGACGCGTCTTTCTCGGCCTGCATGCCCAGATGGATCAGCAGGGTGGCGTCGCCGCCGTCATCCAGGATCATGTTCGGGGCGCCACCATCGGCCCATTCGAAGATCTTGTGGGTGTAGTCCCAGTATTCTTCCAGTGTTTCGCCCTTGATGGCGAAGACCGGGATGCCGGCGGCGGCGATCGCGGCGGCGGCGTGGTCCTGGGTCGAGTAGATGTTGCACGAGGCCCAGCGGATATCGGCGCCCAGCGCCTTAAGAGTCTCGATCAGCACGCCGGTCTGGATCGTCATGTGCAACGAGCCGGCAATGCGGGCGCCCTTCAGCGGCTGTGCCTTGCCGAATTCGGCGCGGGTGGCCATCAGACCGGGCATTTCGGTCTCGGCCATGTCCAGTTCCTTACGGCCCCAATCGGCCAGGCCCATATCCTTCACAATGTAATCGGTCATCGTCGCTTGCTCCGCAGTTACCGGCTTCGGTTGGCGGGCGTTGTAGCAGGGGGGCAGGGCCATGTCCAGAACTATATAAGGAAATCTTTATATAGGAATATATGTGACGATTCTCAGAATTCGTCACGCGCAGAACCCCTTGAGCGAGCAGAAATGAAACCGCCGGGTCTGGCCCGGCGGTAGCAAAGGAGGTGTATAGGCGGGAGAGCGGAACCTACTCGGCTTCGCCGAATTTGTTTTCCACCAGCTCGATCAGGGCGGCCATGGCCGGCACGGCGTCAGGGCCACCGGCGGAAATTTCGATACTGGAGCCTTGGGTGCCGGCCAGCATCATCAAGCCCATGATCGACTCGCCATTCACGGTCTGGCCATCCTTGGAAACCTGGATGCGGGCCTGCGGGAAACGCGCCACCACCTGGACGAACTTAGCCGCCGCGCGGGCATGTAGGCCACGCTGGTTCACAATCGTCACATCGCGGACGATGAGAGCCGCCGCCTCCATCAGTTGGCGTCTCCGGCGAGCAGCTTGGATGCCACGTTGATGTATTTGCGGCCAGCTTCCTGGGTGGCGGTAACAGCGGCGGCAAGGTCGCATTTGCTGCGCACCTGGGCCAGTCGGATCATCATTGGCAGATTCACGCCGGCGATAACTTCCACATGGGCCTGGTTCATGATCGAGATGGCGAGATTAGAGGGCGTGCCGCCAAACATGTCGGTGAGCACGATCACGCCCTGGCCGTTTTCCACAGCGGCCACGGCGGCGAGGATATCCTGCCGGCGCTGCTCCATGTCGTCATCGGGGCCGATGCAGACGGCGCGCATATTCTTCTGCGGACCATGCACATGCTCGGTGGCGAGGACGAACTCTTCCGCCAAGCGACCATGGGTGACAACAACGATGCCGATCATGCCTATCGTCTCTTAGTGCGGGTTGCCGTCAGGGGGGACCAGATCGCGATCGCGGTGGCGAAGACTGACCGGATAGCCAGCCGAGCGCAAGCGCCGGGACAGGTCTTCCGCCACATAGACAGAGCGGTGCCGGCCGCCAGTACAGCCGATGGCGATGGTCAGGAAGCGCTTGCCCTCGGCGTCGAAACGCGGCAGCAGGCTTTCCACCAGATCGGTCATGCGGCCTATGAAAGGCGCGAAATCCGGGTCGGCGGCGATATAGGCGCCCACTTCCGGGTCTTCGCCGCTGCGTGGCCGCAAGGTCTCATCGTAATGTGGATTGCGCAGAAAACGGGCGTCGAACACCAGGTCGGCCTCGCGCGGCAGCCCGAAACGGTAGGAAAACGACGTGACCGAGATATTGAGCGCCGGCGTTGCTACCAGACTGAAATAGGCCTGCAGCAGGCGGCGTAGCTCAGGCAGGGCCAGTGCCGAAGTATCGAACACATGATCGGCCACGGCGCGCAATGGCATCATCACGGCGCGTTCGGCGGCAATGCCATCGGCCACGCCACGGTCATCGGCCAGGGGATGGCGCCGGCGCGTCGCGGTGAAGCGCTTCAGCAATACGTCGTCGTCGCATTCGAAATATATGAGTTGTACATCCAGCTCTGGCCGCGCCTTCAGGTCGCGGACCAGTTGGCCAAGCGCCACGGCGTTGAAATCGCGGGTGCGGCTGTCGATGCCGGCGGCGATGGCGCGCTGTGGCGGCACGTCACCCAGGGCACCGTCGCTGACGATCAGCCGGCGCAGCAGCGAGAGCGGCAGGTTATCCACCGCCTCATAGCCGAAATCCTCGAGCAGTTTGAGGGCGCCGGATTTGCCGGCACCAGAAAGGCCGCTCACCACCACCACGCGGATGCGCTCGGCACCAGGCTGGTTCATCATGCCATTCCCAGGATTTCGGCGGGCTGGAACAGCAGCCCGGCCATGGCGCGGCCGAGCGCGTAGCGCACCTTCAGGGCGGCGGCGGCTGAAAAAGCCTCGCCTTGCAGCCGTGGGATATCCAGGCCGAGCAGGGTCTCATGGGCCGGCTCGGGCAGGCGCGGCAGTTCGCTCAAGGGCACCAAGTCCAGGATCAGCGCCAGCGGCGTGGGCGGAGCCGGCAGCACCGGCACTGGCCCTAAGCTGCGGATTTCGATCAGGCCACGCAGGCGTTCGGGGGCAGAGGCGACCACCTGGCCGCCCTCCCGGGTCAGCAGGGTACGATCATCAGCCACCAGACGGCCGCCCAGGGCCATCAGGCGCAAGGCCAAATCGGATTTGCCGGCGCCAGAGGGTCCGCGCAGTAAAACGGCGCCTCCGTCGAGCGCGACACAACTTGCATACAGTATATGCATGGCGGGGGAGCCTGCCGTTGTGCAGCGCACATGTCAATACGCCGTTATCGTGCTTATCCGCTTGACAGGACTAGAGTTAAACCGGCAACCGGACAATGAAACGGGCCCCGGAGGCACGGTCACGGCGGTTCTCGGCGCGGATATCACCACCCAGCGATTGGATGATCTGGCGCGAGATCGAGAGGCCCAGGCCAGAATGCAGGCCAAATGCCTCGCTGCTAGGCCGCTCGCTGTAGAAGCGCTCGAAGATCGATTCCAGATTCTCTGGCGGAATACCGGGTCCTTGATCGCTGATGGTGAAAACCACCATGCTGCCATCGCGCCGCAGCGCCACGTCGATGGTGCTATCGGGCGGGCTGAACGACACGGCATTGTCCACCAGGTTGCGTACCACTTGGCCCAGCCGGCTGTCGAAACCCGGCACGCGGAATGGGCCATCGCCCTCGCGGCGATATTGAATCTGTGGTCCGCCAGGCTTGGCTAGTCCCTGATATTGCTCGGTCACGCTGGTCAGCAGGGCATCAAGATCCACAGGCGTCGCTTCGGCGCGGCCCAATTCGGCATCCAGCCGCGAGGCTTCCGAGATGTCGCTGATCAGCCTGTCCATGCGCTTTACATCATCCTGCATCACAGTCAGCAGGCGTTGGCGTGCTTCTGGATTGTCGATGCGGGCAAAGGTTTCCATCGCGCTGCGCAGGCTGGTAAGGGGATTCTTCACCTCATGCGCCACATCGGCAGCGAAATGCTCGATGGTATCCAGCCGGCGTGACAATTCCTGCGTCATGCCGCCCAGCACCACGGAGAGATCGCCGATCTCATCGTTGCGGGCGGAGAAATCCGGGATGTGCAGATGCGCGATGCGGCCCTTGGCGGCGCGGATACGGTCGGCGGCTTCGGCCAGACGATGCACCGGGCGCACGATGGCGGCGGCGAGATAAAGCGAAGCCAGCACGGTGAAGCCGAGGATCAGCGCGAACAGCTTCATTACCGTAAGGCGTTCCTCGCGCACCCGGGTATCGATCTCGGCGCTATCGATGCTCAGCATCAGCGCGCCCACCACCTTGCGCAGGCCCTGCACCGGCACGGCGGTGGAGAGCAGCATGCGGCCATCGCCGATATCGCGCAGGGCGCTGGCATTTTCGCCATCCAAGGCCTGCACCACTTCCGGATAATCATTGGCATGGGCGAAAGGCAATTCGCTGTAGCGCGGCAAATCCAGCGTCGTCATGAACAGGGTGTTGATCTGATCGTAGAGCTTGTTCAGGGCTTGATCCCAGGGCGGCTCCACATTGGGCGGCGGCAATTGCCGCGTCACCACGCCACGGCCAGCCGCCAGCAGCAGTCGGCTATCAGCCACCAATTCGCCATCACCATCGAATAACCGCGCCCGAGCACTGGATTGCGCCGAAAGGCGCCGCAGCAATTGCCGCGCCAGATCAGGGTCCAGACTGGGCGCCAGTTCATAGGGGCTGATGGCGGATTCACCCAGCGCGCCGGCGATCAGGTTGCCTTCGAATTGCAGCGCGTTCAGCCTTGTATCAATCAGCCCGAGGCGAAATTGATCAAGATAAAGGAATGCCACCGCAAGCAGGATTGGCGCCGCCAGATTGATTAGCAGGATGCGCCGCGTCAGCGGTGACATCAACCGGCGCCTGGGCCGCACGGTGGGCATGGCTAGCCTCAGTCCGTCTCGCCACCCGACTGGCCGCCATCGGCCTGCTCGGAAGCATCGCCACCGCCCGGCGTGGCAATGGCGCTTTCCTTGAAGCGGTAGCCCACGCCATAGAGCGTCTCGATGGCATCGAAATCGTCATCCGCCATTTTGAACTTCTTACGCAGACGCTTGATGTGGCTGTCGATGGTGCGGTCATCCACATAAACATTGTCGTCATAAGCCGCGTCCATCAGCTGGTCACGGTTCTTCACATGGCCGGGCCGCTGTGCAAGGGCCTGCAGCAGCAGGAACTCGGTCACCGTCAGCACCACATCTTCATTCTTCCAGGTGCATTTATGGCGCGAGGGGTCGAGTGTCAGCGGGCCGCGATGGATCATCTTGTCGGCAGCGGTTTCCTCGGCCCCCGGCTTGTTGGCCTCGGCGCGGCGCAGCACGGCCTTGATGCGCTCGATTAGCAATCGCTGGCTGAAGGGCTTCTTGATGTAGTCGTCGGCCCCCATCTTCAGGCCCAGCACTTCGTCGATCTCCTCATCCTTGGAGGTGAGAAAGATCACCGGCATCTGGCTCACCCGGCGCAGGCGCGTCAGGGTCTCCATGCCGTCGAGCCGGGGCATCTTGATGTCCAGGATCACCAAGTCGGTGGGCTGCTGGGTCAGATTGCGCAGCGCCTCGGCGCCATCGTTATAGGTGCGCACCTTGTAGCCCTCGGCTTCAAGCGCGATGGATACGGAGGTGAGGATATTGCGGTCGTCATCGACCAGGGCAATGGTGGCGCTCAAAATCTGGGCTCCTTAGCGTTGCCGCCGCGTGATCGCGGTCACAGGCTTTAGATAGTTTAGCCGTAGGCGATTTTAAACCCTGCCGCTAGCGTTTGCCTATGAATATCGCCCCAATTCTGAATGCGTCGCTGCCGATCCAGATTCATGTCGCCAGCACGCTGGCAGCCCTCGTTCTCGGCACGATTGTATGGTTTCGCCGCAAGGGTACTGGACCGAACAAGTTTATGGGCTGGACCTACATCCTGCTGATGCTGGTGGCCAGCGGTACTTCGCTGCTGATCACCGAGATTTTTCCTGGCCGGTTCAGCCCGATCCATATTCTGTCGCTGGTCACGCCGCTGGGCTTGGCCGGGGCGATTTATGCCATCCGCCGAGGCAATATCCATTGGCACCGGCGGGCCATGCGCATGGTCTATGGCGGCGGCCTTATCGTGGCGGGCATCTTTACCTTGCTGCCCGGCCGCATCCTCGGCCAGATGCTGTTTGGGAGTTGATCATGTCCAAACCCTGGCACCACACGCCCACCGGCTTCCGTAATCCACCCGGCAGCCTGCATATGAAGCCCGATGCCGGCACCTATTGGCGCTTTATCGGCCGCATGCTGCGCCAGTCGCGCAAGCCGCAGGTATTGCCGCCAGGTCATGCCTTAAGCGCCGAGGCAGCCCTGGCCGGCTGGCGGGCGGCAGGCGATGGCGCGGCACTAATGTGGCTGGGCCATGCCGCTTTCCTGCTGAGGCTCGGTGGCCGCACCATTCTGCTCGATCCCTTCCTGGGACCGGAAGCTGGCCCGGTGCGTGGCATGTCGCCCAAGCGTTTCGTGGCTCCGGGCCTGGCGCCAGAGCAATTGCCGGCCATCGATGTGGTGGCGATCAGCCACAACCATTACGACCATCTCTGCACCGACACACTGGCGCGGCTGCAACAGCGCCAGCGCATCACCATGGTGGTGCCGCTGAAATTGGGCAGCTTCTTCCAGCCCTATGGCTTCGGCCGCGTGGTGGAACTCGATTGGCATGAGAGTCACGCGCAGGATGATCTGCGCATCACGGCTTTGCCGGCGATCCACTGGTCGAAACGCACGGCCTTCGATGCCAACCGCACGCTCTGGGCCGGTTTCGCGCTTGAGGCGGAGGGCCTCAAGCTCTGCTTCACCGGCGATACCGCCTACCACCCCGATGTATTTCGCGAGATCGGTGAGCGCCATGGGCCTTTCGATCATGCCTTGGTGCCGATCGGCGCCTATGAGCCGCGCGCCATCATGGCCGGGCACCACGCCAACCCCGAGGAGGGCGTGGCGCTGGGCCGCGATATGGGTGCCCGCCGGTTGGTGGCGATGCATTGGGGTACGGTGATGCTCACTGATGAGCCGCCCTTTGAGCCGCCGGAACGGTTCCGGGCGGCGGCGGAAGCAGCCGGCTATGCGCCAGAAGATGCCTGGGTGATGCGCATCGGCGAGACCAGGGCCTTGAAGCCCTGGCCGCGCAATTGAGGCTTCAGCCAGCCTTGCCGCAATAGGCCTCGATGCGGTAGCCATCAGGATCAATCACGAAGGCGGCATAATAGTTCGGGTCGTAATCCGGGCGCAGTCCGGGTTTGCCGTTATCCTCGCCCTTGGCTTTCATCGCCGCCTTGTGGAAGGCATCCACGCTGGCGCGCGTTGGCGCATCGAAGCAGATATGCAGGCCGGAATTCGGATCGGCCTTCACGGGTGTTTTCGTGGTGCTGATCCACAAAACCACGGCCTTGTCGCCATAGCCGAGCGAGGTATCGCCTTCGCTGAGACAGCGATAGCCAAGCGGCTGCAACACCGCATCGTAGAATTTCTTGGTCCGCGCGATCTCGCGCACGCCGATGGAGAGGTGGTTGATCATGGAGAAATCCTCATAAAAGATGCCTTGGTGAGGCGCGGAATATGCGGCATTGCCTGTTCCGGCACTTGGGGAATGTTGCTATTCTGTCACTATGACCGAGCAGACACCCATTGCCCTGGCCGATTGGTCCAAGCAGCCTTTGGCGCGGAGTCTTGCCGCCGGGCGCGACTGGCGGCTGAATGAGTATGTCTGCCGTGCCGGGCCTGAGGACCGGCCCTTCGAGGAGCGGCATGAGACTGTCTCTATCGCCGCCGTGCTGGAAGGCACTTTCCGCTATGCCGCCGATACCGGCCGCGCCTTGCTGCATCCCGGCGCGCTGATGCTGGGCAATGTCGGCACCTGCTACGAATGCGGCCACGATCACTCCACCGGCGACCGCTGCGCGGCGCTGCATCTGGAGGCTGAACTCTTTGCTGAGATCGCCGCCACCACTGCCGGTTCGGCGCGTTTCCGCTTCCCCGTTGCCATGTTGCCGGCCTCGCGTGACCTTGCCGCGCCGCTGGTGGCATTGTTGGCCAGCCGCGAGCAGGGCCAGACGGAAGAAGCCGCGATCCGCCTGGCCGAGGATGTGGTGGCCAGCCTGGCCGGCCATGTGCCCCGGGCCGTGGTGCCCAATGCCCGCGACCATCGCCGCATCGACCGCGTGCTGCGCTATATCGAAGCCAATGCCGAACGGCCGCTGGATCTTGATGAACTCGCTGGCGTGGCGATCATGAGCAAGTATCATTTTCTGCGCTGCTTCCGCCGCATCGTTGGCGTGGCGCCTTATGAATTCCTGCTTGGCCTGCGCCTGCGCCGCGCGGCCCTGCGTCTGACAGGCGGCGATGAGGCGGTGTCGGCCATCGTCTATGATTGCGGTTTTGGCGATCTATCCAGCTTCAATGCCCGCTTTCGCAGCCAGCTGGGCGAGGCGCCCGGCCGCTTTAGGGCGCGCTATCGCCGGTCAGCCGGCTGAATAGCAGCACGTCGCGCAAGGCACCATCGCCACCGCGCCGATAGTTGCGCAGGCGGCCTTCCTCTTGGAAGCCGAGTTTTTTAACCAGCACGATGCCGGCGGCATCCTGCGGATCGAGCCGTGCGCCAACGCGGTTCAGCTGCATATCGGTGAAGCCATAGCTGAGCACGCGCAAAGCGGCTTCCGTCATCCGGCCCTCGCGGCGCTGCTCGGGCAGCAGCAGGCCATCCAGCAGGGCGCGGCCATGCAGCGCATCGATGGCGCGCAGGCCGATCCAGCCGAATCCGGCCTCGCGGGCATTCGGCGCCAGCAGCCAGAGCAGGGCACGGCCATCTGCGACTTCCGCGAGCAAAATTTCTGCCACGGCTGCTTCCAACCCGAGTTTCCCGGCATCGCGGCTGGAAAGCGGCCGCAGCACCATGCGCTCGGTGCGCAACAACGGCGTGGCGCCCGGCTGCATGGTTATTCGCCCTGGCCCAGCAATTGCCCGCCGCGCCGCGCGGCTTCATACAGCGCCAGGAAGGCGCCGAAGCCGAGCGCAAGGTAAATCACATTGAGGCCGAAGGCAGCCCACATCAGGTCGGCGCGGAAATGACCATCCACCAGGATGGCGCGCAGGCCCTCGAACACATAGGCCGGCGGGAAGCTCCAGGCGACATATTGCAGCCAGCCGGGCAGCACCGTTACCGGGTAATAGACCGCCGCGATGGGCAGAAACAGGAAGGCCGCCGCCCAGGCGATATTCTCCGCGCCCAGGCCCTGGCGCATCACCAGGCCGCTTACCGCCAGGCCGATGGCCCAGCCGAATAGCGTGAGCGAGGCGAAGAAGCCAGCCAGCGCCAGCCCCAGCGAATAGACCGAGAAGTCAAAGAACCACCAGGCCATCAGACTCACCGGTACCATGCTGAACACGGTGCGCAGCAGGCCCATCAGCAGCAGTGATGCGGCGAATTCACTGGGCCGCAGTGGGCTGACGAGTAGGTTGCCGAGATTGCGGCTCCACATTTCCTCCAGGAAGGAAATCGCCACGCTTAGCTGGATGCGGAACATCGAATCCCACAGCATCATGCCGGCCAGCAGTAGGCCGAAGGCTTGCGCGATATAGCTGCTCTTGCCCATCAGGAACTGCGTGAGGAAGCCCCACATCAGCATCTGCACCGTGGGCCAATAGATCAGGTCGATCAGCCGCACCCAGGAGCCCATCAGCAGGTAGCCATGGCGCCGCAGCAGGGCGGCGATGCGGTTGGGGCTGAAACCGAGGATGTGCAGGCTCATGCCAGCTTGCCCACGAATTCCGCCGCCTTGCCCTGGCCGCGCGCGATGTCGAGGAACACTTCCTCCAGGTCGTTGCGGCCATAGCGCTCGATCAGCGCCGCCGGTGTGCCGCGATCCACGATTTTGCCCTTTTTCATCATCAGCACCTGATCCGCCAGGCGCTCCACTTCCGCCATGTTGTGCGAGGCCAGCAGAATCGTGGCGCCGCGCTCGGCACGATAGCGCTCCAGCAGGCTGCGCACCCAATCGGCGGTATCGGGATCGAGTGAGGCCGTAGGTTCATCCAGCAGCAAAAGCTCCGGTTTGTTGATCAGCGCCTTGGCGAGCGCCACGCGGGTTTTCTGCCCGGCCGACAAGCCGCCTGCGGCGCGATCCAGCAAAGCCGTGAAATCCAGCGCCGTGGCCAGTTCATTGATGCGCTTGGCGGCGCGCGGCACGTCATAGAGCTGGGCGAAGACATGCAGGTTCTGCCGCACCGTGAGGCGATGTGGCAGATCGACATAGGGCGAGGAGAAATTCATCCGTGGCAGCACATGGTGGCGCTGCTGCTCCATGTCCACGCCCAGTACCGTCACGCTGCCCCGGCTGGGCTTCAGCAGGCCCAGCAGCATGGCGATGGTGGTGGTCTTGCCGGCGCCGTTGCCGCCCAGCAGGGCCGTGGTGGAGCCCTGGCGCACCTCGAAATCGATGCCGGCCACCGCCGCCACTTCGCCATAGGCCTTGGCCAGATCGCGCACCGCGATGGCCTGGATGCTCGCCGGGGCGATGGCTGGATTTTGCGTCATAACGTGTTGGAATCCCGGGCGGCGTTTTTATTGCCCCGATATATGGACAGGCGGGGGGACTTTGTCTATAACCGCGCCCCGTTACGTCTTTTCGTAACTTTGTGGGCCCAGGTAGCTCAGTTGGTAGAGCAGAGGACTGAAAATCCTCGTGTCGGCGGTTCAACTACGTCCCTGGGCACCATTCCCCTCAATCCAGCAAAAGCTTCAGCGCAGCATGCGTGGCATCGTCGCGCACTTTTGGCAGCGTGGCGGCCAACAGGCTCTGGAAAGCCGCCTGATCCGGGGCCGATTGGCCATCGGGCTTTTTCGCCATGAGCCACACCAGGGTTTCGCGGCATGTGCCCTCAGGTGCTAGGCACCACAACTGACCCAGCCGTCCCTGCAATTCCGCTGGCGTGAGGAAGCCCATATAGCTGTTCTCCACCCAAGGAGCGGCGCAGGTGGGGGAGGCGGGATCGTCCATGGCGCCAGTATAGCAGCACGGCGGCTGGCCGCGCCCTATCAGCTTGCGGCCCGACTCGGCCAAGGGTAGGGTAGCCCGATTCGGCTCCCCAGCCCCGATTCGGGCTTCAACTCGTTGATTCTCAATGCTGAACAGCAATCTCGACAGCCTGACCGATTATCCCTTCCAGCGCCTGCGCGCGGTGCTTGATAGCGCCCCCACCAGCCATGGCCTGGCGCCGATCAATCTCTCGGTGGGCGAGCCGCAGCATCCACTGCCCGACTTCGTGCCCGGCATGATCTCGCGCGATCTGTCCTCGCTCAGCCGCTATCCCACCGCCAATGGTTCGCCGGCTTTCCGCGCCGCCTGTGCCGATTGGCTCAAGCGCCGCTATGCCCTGCCCGATGCGCTGATCGATCCGGAGCGCCAGATCGTGGCGCTGAACGGCACCCGGGAGGGCCTGTTCATGCTGGCCCAGGTGGTGATCCCGCCGCAAAAGGCCGGCAAACAGCCGGCCGTGCTGATGCCGAACCCGTTCTATCAGGCCTATATCGGCGCCACGGCCGCCTGCGGCGCTGAGCCTATCTTCGTACCGGCTTCGGCGGAGAATGGCTTCCTGCCGGATTTTGCCGCTGTCGCTCCTGATATATTGGCGCGCACTGCCTTGGTTTATCTCTGCTCACCGGCTAATCCGCAGGGCACGGTGGCCAGCCTGGATTACATGACACGGCTGATCGAACTGGCGCGGCACTATGATTTCGTCATCGCCTTCGATGAATGTTACGCGGAAATCTATGATTCCGTGCCGCCGCCGGGCGGGCTTGAAGCCGCCATGGCCTTGAGCGGCAGTCGCGTTGGCGATGATGCACTGAACAACATCATAGTGTTTCATTCGCTGTCCAAGCGCTCCTCGGCGCCCGGCCTGCGTTCCGGCTTCTGCGCTGGTGACGCGCGCATCACCCAGGCCTTCATCAAGCTGCGCAATTATGGCTGCGCCGGCATGATGATGCCGGTGGTGGAGGCCTCCGCAGCGCTCTGGCGCGAGGAAAGCCATGTCGAGGCCAACCGCGCGCTCTACCGCGCCAAGTTCGATATCGCGCAAAGCATCCTGGGCAACCGCTTTGGCTTCTATCGCCCGGCGGGCGGCTTCTATCTCTGGCTTGATGTGGGTGATGGCGAGGCGGCGGCGCTGAAACTGTGGCGCGAGGCCGGTATCCGCACCCTGCCGGGCTCCTATCTGGTGCGCGATCTTGGCGACGGCATCTCGGCCGCTGCCGGCAAGCCCTATCTCAGGATCGCCCTGGTCTGTGAATTGGAGCAAACCCGCGAGGCTTTGCAACGAATCAGTAAGGTTTTGGGTGGTTAATTGTCAGGCTGGCTCAGGTTTGTTTCTGGCTGGCGGAGGTCTTTTTGAATGAGGGGCGGCATGCGCGCCAAATCGGCCCGGAAACCGCGGTTTTTCCCGCAGGGTTTTGACAGTTTCATGCGCGAGCGAGCGCAGGAAGGTGGCGGCGTGCTGCTGCTCGGCTGCGGCTTCCTGCTCGCGCTCGCGCTCGCCACCTATCACGATGCCGATCCGAATTTGAACCATGCCACCCGTCAGGTGGCGCAGAACTGGCTTGGCCGCCCGGGCGCCTATCTGTCCGATCTGCTGCTGCAGACGCTGGGCCTCTCGGCCTGGCTGTTTGTTGGCCTGCTCGCCACCTGGGGCTTCCGCATCGCCTCGCATCGCGGCCTGCCGCGCTGGTGGTTGAACGTGGCCCTGGTGCCGCTCACCCTGCTGCTTTTCGCCGCCTTCGCCGCTGCCCTGCCGCTGCCGGCTTCCTGGACGCTCCGCACCGGCCTTGGCGGCATCCTGGGTGATTGGCTGATGTATCGTCAGCTGGTGCCGATCGCGGTCGAGCTTGGCCTGCCAATTTCCGCTGTGCTGCCAGGCGCGGTCTGCTTAGGTCTGGCCTGCCTTTGCTTCTATTTCTGCTCCGGCCTATCGCTGGGTGAATGGCGCAGTGTTGGCTCCGGCATCGGCTTCGGTGCTGCCGCCACTGCCGGCCTTACCGCGCAGGGTATCTACCAGAGCGGCAAGGTGGCCGTACGCGCGGGTGTTGAAGCCCCTGGTTTCTTCGCCCGGGTGAAAGCGGCGTTCGGTTCGGTCTTCGCCCGCCGTGCCGTGGATGCCGATGATGATGATTTTGAGACGCTGTCGCCCGCGCAGCGCGCCGAGCCGCGCCTCAGCACCAAGCCCAAGGCGGCGCCGGGTGACGATGAGATCGAAGCCGACGACGACGAGGATCACGATCACGAGGCCATGCGCCTGCCGCCGGCGAAGAAGCTGGACGAAGCCAAGCGCGTGGAACGCCGCCTAGTGGCCACCAAGGCCGGCAAGCGCGCCGCCGCCGAAGCCCAGGTGGCGATGAAGCTGGGCGATGGCGGCAGTTTCGAACTGCCCGAACTCAGCCTGCTGAAGCCGCCGCCGGCTGATGCCGGCCGCGAGAAGATCAACGAGGATGCCCTGGAGCAGAATGCGCGGATGCTGGAATCCGTGCTGAACGAGTTCGGCGTGCAGGGCGAGATCGTGAAAGTGCGCCCGGGCCCCGTGGTCACGCTCTACGAACTCGAGCCCGCGCCGGGCACCAAGTCGAGCCGTGTCATCGGTCTGGCCGATGACATCGCCCGCTCCATGAGCGCGCTCTCGGCCCGCGTGGCGGTTATTCCCGGCCGCAATGCCATCGGCATCGAATTGCCCAACACCAAGCGCGAGACGGTGTACCTGCGCGAATTGCTGGCTTCAGGTGAATTCGAGAATTCATCCAACAAGCTGGCGCTGGCGCTCGGCAAGGATATCGGCGGCTCGGCAGTGATCGCCGATCTGTCGCGCATGCCGCATCTGCTCGTTGCCGGCACCACCGGCTCGGGCAAGTCGGTGGCGATCAACACCATGATCCTCAGTCTGCTTTATCGCCTTACGCCGGATCAATGCCGCTTCATCATGGTTGATCCCAAGATGCTGGAATTGTCGGTCTATGACGGCATCCCGCATCTGCTGGCGCCGGTGGTCACCGAGCCGGGCAAGGCCGTGGTGGCGATGAAATGGACCGTGCGCGAGATGGAGGATCGCTATCGCAAGATGTCGGAACTCGGCGTGCGCAACATCGCCTCCTATAACGAGCGCCTGGCGCAGGCCCGCCTGAAGGGCGAAGCTTTGGGTCGCACGGTGCAGACCGGCTTCGATCCCGAAACCGGCAAGCCGATCTTTGAAGAGCGGCCGCTCGATCTCAATCCGCTGCCCTTCATCGTCGTGATCGTGGATGAGCTGGCCGATCTGATGCTCGTAGCCGGCAAGGATATCGAGGCCGCCATCCAGCGCCTGGCGCAGATGGCGCGTGCCGCCGGTATTCATCTCATCATGGCGACGCAGCGGCCGTCGGTGGATGTCATCACCGGCACCATCAAGGCTAATTTCCCGACGCGTATTTCTTTCCAGGTGACCTCAAAAATCGACAGCCGTACGATTCTTGGCGAGATGGGCGCCGAGCAGCTGCTCGGCATGGGCGACATGCTGTTCATGCCTGGCGCTGGCCGGATTCAGCGCGTGCATGGTCCCTTCGTCACCGACGAAGAAGTCGAGCGCGTGGTGAAGATTCTCAAGGATCAGGCCGAGCCGGTCTATGTCGAGGCGGTGACCGCCGATAATGACAGCAAGTTCGGTATGCCGGGCTCCAGCGAGGATGGCGAGGAAGCCGACACGCTCTACGACCAGGCCGTGGCCCTGGTCTGCCGCGAGCGCAAGGCCTCCACCAGCTTCATCCAGCGCCATCTGCAGATCGGCTATAACCGGGCCGCCCGCATCATGGAGCGGATGGAAAAGGAAGGCGTGGTTGGCGGGGCCAACCATGTCGGCAAGCGCGAAGTGCTGGCCCGCGATATTGAGGCGGCGGAATAGCCGCCTCAGGCAATACTTTCTAGGCGAATTTCCACCTCCCTTTCCACATACTCCCATTCCGGAGTGACGCGCAGTTCGGCGAGCAATGCATCGAACGCTGCGGCATGGTCGGGTGCGAATTCAAACCAAGTCAGGAAATCGAACGGCTCGCCGAGATCGCGGGCATGATACAGCTTGCGCGCCACCGCCGGCAAATAGCGCAAGCCAATGGCGATGTGATGCGAGCGTTCCTCCAGAATGGCCCGGCGGTCATCCTGCGCCAGCGCCCACCAGGCGGCATTCTTGCGGATCGGGATGAGTGCTGCCTGCCGCGCTTCGCGCCGCCCCAACCCTTCCTGCACCGCCGCAAGTGCCGTGCGCTCGCTGCCCGTAGTGTAGCGCAGGTTGCTGGCCACCCCCAGCAATCGCCAAGCGGCTGTGGCTGGCATTGACAGATTGTCGCCCATGGCGAGATGCGAGGCGTCGGGCAAGCCATCACCGATCACCGCTCGCATTGATCGAATCAACCACGGCCCCGTCGGCCCGCCGACGAAGCTGGAGAAGCGCTCTTCCATTGTCTGAATTCCCCCGTCGTGCCGGGTCGCTCGCCCCAGCATCACGGAGCGATAATAAGACCCTAGCCGCGCCGGCGCAAAGCCGGATTAGAACTGGCGCGGCTGCTTGTTATCCGGCGCACGCCCTCAATGCTCAGCGGGCGCCGCTTGGTTTCACGCCTGCCCGGCGCCGAGAAGCCGCCGAGCTTGCCATTGGCGGCCACCACGCGATGGTAGGGAATGATCGTGTGACTGGGTTTTAGCCTTAAAGCCGCCACAAAAACTTGTATGATCAAGCTGCTTCCCCGCCTTGGTTGACCATGCCCTTTCATCGCCGCTTCCTGGCCTGTTGCCTGCCGCTGCTTTTCGCGGCCCTGCCGGCATGGGCCCTGCCGCAGGAAACCTATATCTGGCAGCGGCAATGGAGCCCGGCTTTGGCCGAGGCTGCCACCGCCACGGCACCGTTGCTGCAGGGTTGGCGCGTGCTGGCGGGCGAGGTGGATGGCCGCAGGCAATGGCAGCCGGCCCGCCCGGATCTTGCCACTCTGCGCACCACCGGGCTGCCTTTGCGCGGTGTGATCCGCATCTCTGGCCGCAAGACCCCCGATCTGGAGCAGGTGGCGCAACACGCCAGTGATATCCTGGCCGAATGGAGCCGCGCCGGCCTGCCATTGCGCGGCCTGGAAATCGACCATGATGCGCCCACCGCGCAATTGCCGTCTTATACTGCCTTCCTGCATGCGTTGCGCGGGCGCTTGCCGGCTGGCACCTCGCTCGCCATCACGTCCCTGCCCACCTGGCTGAATGATGCCGCCGCGTTGCGCGCCCTACTGGCCGAGGCGGATGAGAGCGTGCTGCAGGTGCATGCGGTGCAAAGCCCCGGCCAAGGCTTGTTCAATCCCGCCCAGGCGATGAAATGGGCCGGGGCCTGGGCCTCGCATACGAACAAGCCTTGGCGCGTGGCGCTGCCGGCCTATGGCTCGCGGGTCAGCTTTGATGAATCCGGCCGGCTACTGGGCATTGATTCCGAACGCAGCAGCATGATCCGGGCGGCCGAGGCGCGCGAATTGGCGGCCGTGCCGCAGAGCGTGGTGGCCCTGCGCGACGATCTGCAGGCGGCTGCTCTGCCGGGGCTGGCCGGCTTTCTGTGGTTCCGCCTGCCGCTGGCAAGCGACCAGCGCGCCTGGAGCCCCACCACTTTCCAGGCGGCTTTGCGCGGCGACGCCTTGCGTGCCGACCTTGGCCTGCACTTGCAGCCCGGCGCGGCTTCGCAGCCGCGCGATCTTTATATCGTGAATGAAGGCAATGCCGATGCGCCGCTGCCGGCTATGCTGGTTCTGGCCAAGCCCTGCGGCGCCATCGATGCGGTGAATGGCTATGCGGCGGAAGTCGCTGGTGGGAATGTGCGCCTGCGGCGCATGGATGATGGTTTGCTGCGCGCCGGTAAGGCCCGGCGCATTGGCTGGCTGCGGTGTGAGATAGAGGCGAAGGATTGGCGCCTGGTGGCGGAGGAATAGGATGCGCGCGAAGAGCTTGATGGTGGCGGCTGGATTATGCGGCGCGGTTGGCGTGGCTTTGGCTTGCGGGCCGTATTTCCCGCTGGAAGCGCTCAATGACCGCGCCGCCATGCTGGAAATCCTGCCGGTCAATGGCTTTAGCAGTGATGTCGCCCGCTTGAAGCCAAAGCCTGTTGGAAAGCCATCGCCCGTCTGGCTGACTACGACAGAATTCGAGGCCAAAACGCCGCAGGCAGCCCTGCTCAAAGCCATGCGCGCGGCACCAACGGCGGAGGCGGCGTTGGCCGCAGGGGTGGGGTTGCCGCCAGCGATCAGGGATTACACGGCAGGTGCCGTGGCCTTCCGCACCGGTGCGCTGGATCAGGCACGCAGCTATTTTGAAAAAGTGCCGCAATATACGGATGCGGCCGAACGCACTGCCTGGGCTGCCTACATGCGCGGGCGGCTTGAAGCCAAGGAACTTGGCGCGAAAGCCGGTGCGGCGCGCTGCGATCTCGGTGGTGTAGCGAGACGCTTCCAGCATGTGCGGCAGCTTGTGGCCGCTGGCGCATCCGATCCCTTAGGCTTGGCGCTGGCCAGTTTAGGCGCGGAAGCGAAGCTGCATCTCGATATGGTGAAGCAGCAGATTGCCTGCCCTAATCAATCTGCCGCCGACCAATTGGAAAATGCCGTTTCCCTCTATGCCGAACAGGCGGCCGGGGAAGATGCTGGCGGCACGGAATCCCTGCGCATGGTGGCGGCTTGGCTGATCGCCGATGATGCTCTGCTGCGCATGGCCGTGAGCCGCCCGCTGTCGCAGAAACTGCTGGTGCTCTACGCCCTGCATCAGACGGCACAGCGCGTGATGGAAAGCGATTCCTCGCTGATCTGGTTGGAGGAACCAAATTCCGCGCAGGTGGTGCGGCTGATCGATGCCATCCTGGCCTTGGCACCGGCTGCGGTGGCCAATGCCGACCAGCTTGCGGCCCTGGCCTATCAGCAGGGGCATTTCGACCGGGCCGAGCGGCTGATGCCGCTGGCCCGTGGCCCGCTGGCGGATTGGCTACGCGCCAAACTGGCCTTGCGCCGGGGCGATGTGGCGGCGGCTGGCGCCGCCTATGCCGAAGCCAGCCGTGGTTTCGTTACTGCGGGTGATAATTATGCGCCGGAGATGGCGGCGTTTCTGTTCGCCGAGCGCGGGGTGCTGGCGATCAGCCGCAGCGACTATGTGCAGGCCCTGCGCTCGATGCTGAATGCCGCGCCGCTTTTTTGGGCCGACGCCGCCTATATCGCCGAGCGCATCATGACGGTGAAAGAACTGCGCGCCTTTGTTGACGCCGAAGTGCCCATACCTGCCGGAAATGGCGTGGTGAAACAGCGATACTATCCCGAGCTGGTGCCGGCGGCACGGCTGCGCTATCTGCTGGCGCGCCGCTTGGCCCGTGAAGGTGATTGGGCAGGCGCGCTGAGCTATATGCCGGCCGTGGTTCTGCATGGCTGGCGCGGCACCGAGATCAATGCCCGTGCCATGCTGGCAACCTATGCCGATGCCCGCCGCGAGGCGGCGGCGGCCTGGTCTGATGTCGGTGCTGCCCGGGCGCTTTTCACGGCCGCACGCACGGCGCGGGTCAATGGCATGGAAATCCTCGGTTATGAACTGGAGCCGGATGGGCATATCCATTTCGGCGGTTTCGAGGAAGTCACGCCGGAAGCGCGTTTGACCCCAGCGGCCCTGCTGAGGAGGGACGAGGCTGATCGTGCCGTGGCGCAAACCCCGCCGGATAAGCGCCGTTTCGCATACCGCTATCATGCCGCCGATCTGGCGCGGCAGGCGGCGGAGAAACTGCCGCCACGTTCGCAGGCCTATGCGGCCGTGCTCTGCCATGCCACGCGCTGGATGCTTTCCACCACGCAATATGATCCAAAAGCCGGGCGCGAGGCGGAGGCGCTTTATGAGATGTACCTCAAGAATGGTGCCTATCTGCCCTGGGGTGATAAATTCGGCGCGGTCTGCCCTGAGCCGGATTTCGATGCCGCGAGCCATTGGCAATTGCGCCGCGCCTGGAGCCGGGTGAAGCGCCTGCTTTAGAACAGGCTCGGCTGCTTGTTATCCGGCGCGCCGCCCTCGATGGCGAGCAGGCGCAGTTTGGTTTCGCGCCCGCCCGGGGCCGAGAAGCCGCCGAGCTTGCCATTGGCGGCCACCACGCGATGGCAGGGAATGATCACCGGGATTGGGTTGCGGCCCAGGGCATAGCCCACGGCACGGGCATCGCCTTCCGGCCCCGCATTCAATTCATTGGCGATGGTGCCATAGGTCATGGTCTCGCCCGGCTTCAGGCGCAGGATGATCTCGTAAACGCGCTTGTGGAAATCCGGCAGGGCGGCGGTATCCAGCGGCACGGCGCTGAAATCAACCGACTTGTCGCCGCCCAGCAACGCCACGATGCCTGCAATGGCCTGGGCGATGGCGGGCGGCGGCGCGGTCTCATATGCATCGGCATGGCGGCGTAGCAGCCGCGCCCTGGTAGCCGCCGCATCGCGTTCAGGCAATTGCACAGCCTGCACGCCATGCTCGCCCCACAGGATGCCACAGCTTCCCAAAGCCGTATCGAACAATGCGAAATTCAGGCTACTCATGATTCTACTTGGCGCTTGCGCGCCCGTCCGCCCTTGAATTCCGGCCAGGTCGGTTTGCCCAAAGTGGAGACCGGGCGATCAGCGAATTTGCCCAGGGTAAGCAGTCGGTCATACATCACGATGGCGCCGGCCACGCCAACATTGACGCAGAAGCTGGTGGGGATCTTGATGATATGGTCACAGCGCGCCACCAGTTCCGGGCTCAGCGAGCCATTCTCTGGGCCCAGCACATAGGCCGCGCGGTGGGGATGGCGGAAGCTCGGCAGGTCCACGGCTTCGTCGAGCAGTTCGATCCCCACCAGCTTGCAGCCCTGCGGCAGTTTCAGGTCCACCGGCTTGTCGTAGGTATACCAAGGCAGGTTATCGGGCGTGCGGCTGGTATCCGAGCGGGCGGCATTCACCGAATAGGCGGCGTCGATAGTGAAGACAAAGCCGGCGCCGAAGGCATGCGCGGTGCGGAACAGCGTGCCGGCATTCATCGGCTTGCTCATCCGCTCCGTGCCCACGCCAAAAAAGCCACGCATCGCCTGTCCGCCTCCCGGTGCATTGAGAAGTGTAGTATAAGATTGCCCGAATCCCAGGAGAGAGAGCAATGGTTGGTTCCTTCGGTCCCCTGCCCAGCCCCGGCGAGCGGCCCTTTATCGTCGAGGTGCGCCGTGGCACGCAAGTGGAAAGCCGCCATGCGGTGATCGCCGCCGCGGTGGATGGCGATGGCAAGCTGGTGGCTGGCTGGGGCGATGTGGCATCCACGATCTTTCCGCGTTCATCCAACAAAGCCTTCCAGGCCCTGCCGCTGATCGAAACTGGCGCCGCCGATGCCTTCAGCCTCAGCCATGCCGAACTGGCCATGGCCTGTGCCAGCCATGGCGGCGAAGAGCGCCATACCGATACGGTGGCGGCTTGGCTCAAGCGGGTGGGGCTGGACCATACCGCGCTGGAATGCGGCGCCCATTGGCCCTATCACGAGGAAACCGCGCGCGACATCGCCCGCGCTCATGCCATGCCCACGGCACTCAACAATAATTGCTCGGGCAAGCATGCCGGCATGGTCACTGTGGCGCGCCATATGGGCGAGGAGCTGAAAGGCTATGTCTCGCCAGAGCATCCGGTGCAGCGCCGCGTCACCGCTGTGATCGAGGATGTCTGTGGCGTGAAGCTGGCGCCGGAGGCTTTCGGCACCGATGGCTGTTCCATGCCCACCATGGCTTTGCCGCTCAACAAGCTCGCCCATGGCTTCGCGCGGTTCATCACGGGCACTGGCCTGGGCGCAGCCCGCGCCAAAGCGGCGCAGCGCCTGGCCGCCGCCGTGCTCGCCGAACCGTTCTTCGTTGCCGGTACGGGCCGTTTCTGCACCGCTGTGATGCAGGCTGGTCGTGGCCGCTTCATCGCCAAGACTGGTGCCGAAGGTGTCTATACGGCGGCTTCGGCTGAACTTGGCATCGGTATCGCGCTGAAAGTGCTGGATGGCACCACGCGCGCGGCGCAGACCGCGCTGGGTGGCCTGCTCGAGCATTTTGGCCTGCTGGACGAAGCGGCGCGCGATGAGTTGCGGCCGCTGGTTGAACCAGTCTTGAGTAATTGGCGCGGCCTGCGCGTGGGCGATATCGGGCTGGAGCCGCCGCGCTACTGAGTAAGCGATGCGGCCAGGGCTGCTTCGGCCGCCAGCGCCTGGCGCACATCGCGCCCAGCCTTGTGCGCGAAAGGCTTGGCCAAGCGGATCAGCGGGCCGATGCGGCCATGCAGCTTGGCGATCTCGGCGCGCACTTCGGCCGGGGCCTGCTTCACTAAGCGCGCCGCCAGCGGCATCAGCAGCGGCGAGGCCGGATTTTTGTCATAGCGATTCAGCGAGTAAAGGAATAACAGCCGGTCGCGAGCCTGGCGCTGCGCCAGACTCATGCCGGGCAGATCGTGATCTTCCAGATCCAGGATGCCGGGCGTGCCATCCTTCCAGCTGAAATTGCGGATCTGCGCGCCGCCATGCCATTCGCTGCCGGCATGCAGCCGGTCCAGCAGATCGGCGCAGGCCTCGATAAGAATGCGCCGCTTGGCCGCATCACTTTCGGCGTTCAACAGGGTTTCCACACTGGCGCCGCCATCGCCCAGCACCAGCCAGTCAGGGGTTTCGCCGATCAGCTCCGGCACCGGCCAGCCGCCTGCTTGCAGATGACGCAAGGCGGCTGCTTCATCAGCCAGCCGGCCATTGCGGGCGGGCTTGAGCATCGCCAGACCAAAAACCAGCGCCAGACCGCGCTGCATGAGCACTGAGGAGCGCAAGCGCGGCAATCCCTGGCGCTTCACCCAGAGGCGGCGGCCATCCTGCTCCAGGCTGAATACGCGCTGGGGTGCGGTGGCGGCCAGGCTGGCGATGGCCGCCGCCAATTCCGGGCTCAGCATGCGTCACGGGCCACGGGCGGGCAGGGTATCGGCCGGCTGCGCCTCGGCCTGGGCCAGAGCGGCGAAGGTCTGCTCGATCATCTCGCGCGGCAGATCGCGGGTGATGAACACGATCTTGCTGCGGCGATCAGCATCGGGCCAGGCGGGGATAGTGGCGGGTGGATGGAACAGGTGCTGCACGCCATGCACCACCACGGGGCGATCCACGCCCACCACGTTGATCAGTCCCTTCACGCGCAGCAGGTTATCGCCGCGATAGGCGGCCAGCAGGTCCAGCCAGGTGGCCAGCGTGTTCCACTCGAAAGGTTCATCAAAGGTGAGGCAGAAGGAACTGATCGAGGCATCGTGGCGATTCACGTCCAGCTTGCCATCGGCTGTGCGTGGATGGTCATGCTCATCGTGGCCGTGGTCATCATGATGATGGTGATCATGTCCGTGATCATGATGATCGTCATGCCCATGGTCGTGATCATGGTGGTGATGATCATGGCCGCCATAGGCTTCGGCGCGTAGCCAGTTCTGCACGTCATAACTCTTGCGGCTGGGGTCATAGAGCCCGGCATTGAACAATTTGTCTGGCTCGATCTCGCCGGCCACGGCGGCAAATATAGGTGCGCCGGGATTGAGATGCTGTAGCCGGTGGCGCAATTCGCCCATGATCGCCTTTGGCGCTATGTCGGTCTTGCACAACACCAGCCGGTCAGCCACCGCCGCCTGCTTCACGGCTTCCAGATGGTTGTCCAGCGTGGCATTGCCATTCACGGCATCCACCAGCGTCACCACGCTTTCCAGCCGGAAACGCTCGGCGACCACCGCATCACTCATCAGCGTATGCAGCACCGGCGCCGGGTCGGCCAGGCCCGTGGTCTCGATCACCACGCGCTTGAACGGCTTCACTTCGCCTTTCTCACGCTTGGCGATCAGGTCGCGCAAGGTTTTCACCAGATCGCCGCGCACAGTGCAGCACAGGCAGCCCGAGGAGAGCAGCACGGTATCCTCGCTGCTCGATGCGATAAGCGCATGATCCAGGCCGATCTCGCCAAATTCATTGACGATCACCGCGGTCTCGCCCATGGCGGGATGCTGCAGCAGGCGGTTGAGCAGGGTGCTCTTGCCGGCGCCAAGAAAGCCGGTAATCACGGAAACAGGAATGCGGTGGTCGATCTGGCCGGTCATGAAAATCTCCTCAGACCGTCTATTTCGGTCGAGAAGCGCCGGAAGTCCAGCCTTTCAGCACCAGGCCTGCTTGCGGCCGCCGTCATAGCGCCGGGCCAAGCCTTGGGAGATGAGCATTTCGCCCAGGTCGCTGGTGCCGTCTGCGCTTTGCACCCGGCCAACCACGCGGCGGCCGTATTTGTCGTGGATCAGGTCGCGCAGCACCAGCCGGGGATGGCTGGCCACCCAATCCGTGGCGAAGCGGCTGGCGGCCTGGGCCGCTTCGCGCTCGGCGGCACAGGGGCTTTTGCGCTCTGGTGTATCAATGCCCTCCAGCCGCAGCCGCGTGGTCACCCGCTGGTCCAGCCAGATCAGCGCCACCACTTCCAAAGTGTCGCCATCGATCACCCGGGCCTGTTCCACAGTGATCGGGCCGCGCAGTGGCGCTTCTGCGGCCATGGCGGGCAGCATGGCTGCAATCAGCAGGCAGCCTAAGGCGAGGCTCGCAGCCGTCAAACGCGATACTTTTCCGGGGCTGTGCATAGTTCTGGTTTATTATAGGAACATATGATCGATATTTGTTCAAATAGTATCATATACAATTATAAAATAAAGGATATTTCGCAATTTAATATAGGAAAATATTCTTGTATGCGGAGTTTAGAGCACCCAGCGCTTCAGTCCCGCCGGCAGGTCCAAGCCACGCCACATGCCCTTGAGGTCGGCTACCAGACCATCAGGCTTCACCAGGGCGGCAAGCTCAGCCGGGCTGAGGCTGCGATAGGCCTCATGCGGCACGGCGCCAAGCACGGCATCGAACTGCGCCAGGCCGTCGAGCCTGGGCGCCAGCATGATGCCGTATTCATGCTGCGCCTCGTTGGGGTCGGCCAGCGGATCATGCACGGCCACGCGATGGCCGAGCTGCTCCAGCGCCCGCACCAGGTCGGCCACCTTGGAATTGCGCAGATCGGGCACGTCTTCCTTGAAGGTGAGGCCCAGCACCAGCACCCGGCCCGGGCCAGAGAGCTGCTCGCTCACTTGTTCGGCCACGAAGCGGCTCATGCCGTCGTTGATCTCGCGGCCGGCCAGGATGATATGCGGATGATGGCCCAGTTCCTGGGCGCGGTGCGCCAGGTAATAGGGATCGACGCCGATGCAATGGCCCCCCACCAGTCCGGGCTGGAATTTCAGGAAGTTCCATTTCGTGCCGGCGGCTTCCAGCACATCATGGGTGGAGATGCCGAGCTTGCCGAAAATCATGGCGATTTCATTCATGAACGCGATGTTGATGTCGCGCTGGGCATTCTCGATCACCTTGGCGGCTTCTGCGGTCTTGATCGTCGGCGCCAGATGGATACCGCCGGTGGTGACGCGGCCATAAACCTCGGCCAGCATCGCGGCCACGGCGGCGTTTTCGCCGGCCACGATCTTGGTGATCTTGTCGACCGTATGCACCTTGTCGCCGGGATTGATGCGTTCGGGGGAATAACCAAGGAAAAAATCCTGGCTCTGCTTCAGCCCGCTCACTTCGGCCAGGATCGGTCCACAGATATCTTCGGTCACACCGGGATAGACGGTGCTCTCGTAAACCACCACGGCGCCCTTGCCCATGGCGGCGCCCACACTCTTGGAGGCGGAGCGCACGGGCCGCAAATCCGGTTTGTTGTCGTCATCCACCGGCGTCGGCACGGTAACGATATAGAGGTCCTTGCCCTTGATCGCGACCGGGTCGGCGCTGAGCTGCAGGCTGGAGGCGCGCAGGGCGGCGCTCTCCACTTCGCGGGTGCGATCCTCGCCACGCTGCAATTCGGCCACCCGCGTCTGATCGATATCGAAACCCAGCACCTGAAAATGCTTGGCCAGGGCCACGGCCAGCGGCAAGCCGACATAGCCCAGCCCGACAACGACAATGCTGCGGGGCAGGGCCTGGGACGAGGGGGAGGCAGAGGCGGACACGGGCGGGCTTTCAACGGCAAATGGGCTGTGGTGGGGTAGCCCGCCGGGGCCGCCCTGTCAATCCGCGACACAGCTTGACCCTGGCCTGCCAACGGGTTAGAGCCGGACATGGCCCGCCGCCTGCTCATCATCGTCCATGAGGCGCTGTTCTTCACCACCCATCGCCTGCCGGTGGGCCGGCTGATGCGCGACCGTGGCTGGGAGGTGCATGTGGCCGCTCCCGCTGACCCTGAAGTGGCTGCCCGGCTGGAGGCGGAAGGCTTCATCCTGCACCCGATCCCGCTGGCTCGGGGCGGGCAGAACCCCCTGGCGGAACTGCGCCTGCTCTGGTCGCTTTACCGCCTGATGCGGCGCATTGATCCGCTGCTGGTGCATCATGTGTCTCTGAAGCCGGTGATCTGGGGCGGCCTGGCCAGCCGGCTGGCTGGCGTGAAAGCCGCGATCCATGCCATCACGGGCTTAGGCTTCGTGTTCATCCGCCAGGATTTCAAGGCGCGGATTTTACGCAGCGTGATCGGGCAACTGTATCGTTTCGCGCTGGCGCATCCCAATGGCTACGCGATCTTCCAGAATCCTGATGACCTTGGCCTGTTTGAGGCCAATGCCATGGTGCGGCCTGGGCGCTGGGGCATGATCAAGGGCTGTGGCGTGGATATGCGCGCCTTCCCCGCTCAGCCCGAGCCGGATGCCGTGCCGCCGGTGGTGATGTTTCCGGCCCGCCTGCTGGGTGACAAGGGCGTGAATGAATTTGTTGGCGCGGCAGAGATTCTGCGCCGTGAAGGCGTGGCGGCGCGTTTCGTGCTCGTCGGCCGCCGCGATGCGGATAATCCCACCGATATCGGTGAAGAAAAATTGCAGGCATGGATTGGCAGCGGGTTGGTGGAATATTGGGGCTTCAGCACCGACATGGCGGTGAGCCTGGCAAAAGCCAATCTCATCGTGATGCCGAGTTACCGCGAAGGTCTGCCGCGCGGCCTGATCGAGGCGGCGGCGACACAGCGCGCGATCATCACGGCTGATGTGCCGGGTTGCCGTGAAGTGGTGCGCCATGAAGAGAATGGCTTGCTGGTGCCGGTGCAGGATGTGGCAGCCACAGCGGCTGCCATGCGGCGCCTAATCCTGGATGCGCCCTTGCGGCATAAATTGGCCACGCGCGGCCGTGCCATAGCGGAGGCCGAGTTCTCGGTGGAGCATTTCGTGGCTGAAAGCCTGAAAGCCTATGGCGTGGTGCTGAACCGTATCGGAGAGCAGCCATGATGGCACCCACATGGGCATTGGCGCTGGGTTTCGGCCTGCTCGCCGCCTTTGGCACCGCCCTGCTGCTGGTGCCGCTGATCGTGTGGCTCAAGACCCGCGCCGTGCTCGATCTGCCCAATGCGCGCTCCAGCCACACCCAGCCAACGCCGCGCGGCGGCGGCATTGCCGTGGTGGCGATCATCCTGGCACTGGGGCTGCCCTGGGTGACGCTGACCGAGCAGGTGCTGAATGGCGTGCTGCTCGCCGGCTTCCTGGTGCTGGCGGTGCTGTTCTGGTTCGATGATCGCCTCAAAGGCCTGCCCATTGTATTGCGGCTTGGAGCGCAAGGCCTGGCTGTGGCTTTGGTGATGGGCCTGCTGCCGCCGGAAGCCACGATCACCCAGGGCCTAGTGCCTTTGTGGTTTGAGCGCCTGGTCTGCTTCCTCGCTTGGGTCTGGTTCGTGAACCTGTTCAACTTCATGGATGGGATCAACGGCATCACCGGTGTGGAGATGGCGAGCATCGGCCTTGGGCTTGCGGCTTGCGCGGCCTTGGCCGGCTTTGGCGCCGCCCCGGCCGGCTTGGCGCTGATCGCGGCCGGCACGGGCCTCGGCTTCCTACGTTCTAACTGGGGCAAGGCCGATATCTTCATGGGCGATGTCGGCTCGGTGCCGGTGGGCTTCCTGCTCGGCGGCCTGCTGCTGCAGGCGGCCTTGAGCGGCCTCTGGTTCGCGGCGTTGATCCTGCCGTTGTATTACTGGTTTGACGCCACCTTCACTTTGCTGAAGCGCGCCTTGAAGGGCGAGCATTTCTGGCAGGCACATCGCCAGCATTTCTATCAACAGGGCGTGCGCAAGGCGGGCGAGCATGCGCCAGTGGCGGCCAAGATCGCCGGCTTGAATGCGGCTTTGATTGTTCTTGCGCTGCTGGCGCAAACAGGGCCGCGTCCCTGGTCTGAGATCGCGGCCCTGCTCTTGGGTCTGCTCTTCGTGCTGGCGCTCTGCCGGCACTTCAAGGAATAGGTCAGCCGCGCGCGATCAGCTCGTATTGCTGCACCAGCGCTTCGGCCTGGCGGATCGAGGCGATGTCGATCAACTTGCCATCCAAAGCCACGGCGCCAAGGCCATCGGCCTGGGCCTTGGCCATCGCTTCCAGGATGCGGCGCGCCTTGGCCACTTCAGCCTCCGGCGGTGTGTAGGCTTCATTGGCCAGCGGAATCTGGTTCGGATGGATCGCCCATTTGCCTTCACAGCCCAGGATGGCGGCGCGGTTGGCCTGCGCCCTGTAGCCCTCGTTATCGGAGAAATCACCGAACGGGCCATCGATCGGGCGGATGCCGTTGGCGCGCGCTGCCACCACCATGCGGGCGATGGCGTAATGCCACATGTCGCCCCAGAAATAGTCGCGCGGCTTGTCTCCATCCTTGTCGGTCAGCACGCCATACAGCGCATTCGGGCCGCCGATGGAGGTGGTGCGCGCGCGCGTGGAGGCGGCGTAATCGGCCACGCCGAAATGCAGGCTTTCCAGGCGTGGGCTTGCGGCAGCGATCTCGTTGATATTCTGCATGCCGAGCGCGGTCTCGATGATCACCTCAATGCCGATGCGGCGCTTGAAGCCCTTGGCCGTCTCGATCTGGGTCAGCAGCATGTCCACGGCGTAGATATCGGCGGCGGTGCCGACCTTGGGCACCATGATCAGGTGCAGCTTGTCACCGGCCTGCTCCACCACATCCACCACGTCGCGGTACATGTAATGGGTATCCAGGCCATTGATTCGCACGCTGAGGGTCTTGTTGCCCCAATCCACATCATGCAGCGCCTGCACAATATTCTTCCGCGCCTGCGGTTTGTCGTCGGGAGCGACCGCATCTTCGAGGTCCAGGAAGATCACGTCGGCGGCGGATTTCGCAGCCTTTTCAAACAGTTTGACGCTGGAGCCGGGCACCGCCAATTCGCAGCGGTTGAGGCGAGGCGTGGTCTGGGTGACGGTCTTGAAGCTCATGGCGGCTCACTCTCCCGGAAGGTCTACCGCAACTGCTAACTAACCGGCGCGGCCTTGGCAAGAGCTAACGCCTATCCCGGCTTCCGACCCCGGGCCAGCGGGTGATGGTCGCGCACCAGGGCCTGCTTCCGCGCTTCCAGCACATGGGTGTAGATCTGCGTGGTGCTGATATCGGCATGGCCCAGCATCTTCTGCACCGCACGCAGATCGGCGCCATAGGCCAGCAGATGGCTGGCGAAGGCGTGGCGCAGCACATGTGGCGAGACCTTGGATGGTTCGAGGCCGGCGGCGATGGCGAGCTCTTTGAGCAGTTGACCAAAACGCTGGCGTGTCAGATGGCCGCTTTCGCCGCGCGAGGGGAACAGCCAGGGTGAGGGCTGCTTTGGTGCTATGAATTCGCCGCGCCAGTCTTTCACATAGGCTATGATCGCGGCGCGCGCCGGCTCGCTCAACGGCACCAGGCGTTCCTTGTTGCCCTTGCCGCGCACCAGCAGGAAACGCGCATCGTCGCCGAAAGGCGGAAAGCGCAGCCCCACCAGTTCGCTCACGCGCAGGCCGGTGGCATAGAGGATTTCCAGTAAAGCGGTGAGCCGCGCGCTTTCCGCCGGGTCGTCGCGCAAGCTGCGTGCTTCCTTCAGCAGCAGGTCAACATCGCCTTCGCTTAATATTTTCGGCAGCGGCCGGCCGCGTTTGGGCGCATCCAGCAAGGTGGCGGGGTCATCATTGCGGATGCCCTCGCTGGCCAGGAAGCGGAAGAATTGCCGCAGGGCCGAAAGCCGCCGCGCCGCCGTGGCCGGCTGCAATCCAGCATCGCTCAAGCTCTGCACATAGCTGCGCAGGCTGGCGGCATCGATCTTTTCCGGCGTCTGCTCGCGCGCGGTGAGGAAGCCAGAAAAATCCGCCAGATCGTTGGCATAGGCCTCAAGCGAATTTTTCGCCAGGCCGCGCTCGGCGCCCAGCATTTCCAGGAAGCTTTCGATATGCCGCTGGCTGCGCAACGCTTATAGGCCGCGGGCGAGTGCTGCTTCCAAGGCCAGCGCGCGCACTTCGGCTTCCAGCTTCACGCGCTTCAAGGCGCCAAAGGCCGTGGCGAGGCTGGCCGGATCGGCCTTGGCCATGCCGTCGCCGCCCAGCAGGGTAAGCGCCAAAGCCACGGTTTCTGCCTTGCTGCCGCTTTCGGCGGCGCGCAGCAAATTGCGCCAATAGGCCACGGGCGGCGCGGCGGCGGAGGCCTCCAGGCCTGGCTGCGCCAAGACCTGCCATGTATCGGCCGGCACACCAATGCCACTGCCCTCGGCCAGGATCAGCAGCAAAGCCTGCAAAGCCGCTTTGCGGGCGGGTGGCTGATCGTCCAGCGTCGCGCTCCAGGCCTGGAATTGCGCCTCAGGCCATGCTGTTGGCGGCTCAGCCAGCAGCAGCAGCGGCCAAGCCTTGGCGGCGGCGGTGGTCGCTTTGGCATCGCTGTTGCCCAGCAAAGTGTTGCGCCATAGCCGCGCCGTGCCGGTCTCGCCGGCGGCCAGCGCCAGACGGATCACGGCGCCGGCGGCTTCCGGGTTGTCGATCACCGCCGGCAGATCGCGCAGCGCTTCTCGCAGGGCAGTGGCGGTAACAAACAAGGTGCCGCGCGCGGCGGCCAGGTCGTAGGCGCGCTTCAAGGCCTCGGCACGGGCGGGACCGGGCGGCAATTCGCGCACCTGGTTGAAGAGATAGGCTGCGGCCCGCGCGCCCTTGATCTTGCCCGATACGATGTCGGCGCGTTGGGCGTCAGAAATCTCCAGCTGGCTATAGCCCGAGATCAGGCGCGCCAACGGCACGGCGCCCAAAGCCACACCGCGTTCCAGCGCCACCAGGCGCGTATCGGGTTCCAAACCGGGCAGCTCCGCTATGGTCTGCAGCAGCATGGGCGGCGCGATTTCCAGCATGCCCTGCGGCAATGGCCGCTTGGTTTCACGCAGCATGGCCAGCGAAACCGCGCCGGCATTGCCCAGGCTTTCCACCTTGGCGCGAGTATCGCCACGCAGGGCAGCGGCGAGGGCCTGGAAGGCCCGATCATCACCGCCCTGGTCGCGCCACAGACTCAGCGCCAGATCGCCGCCGGAAATGTCGCCAGCCTTGTAGCGGCAGAACACGGCGAGTTGCAGCCAGGCTGCCGCCGATGGGTCTTCGCGCAAGGCCTGGGCACCCAGCGCGCAGGCGGCGGCGGTGTCGTTCTTGAGCAAAGCCTGCTCGATCGGCAGGCGGGTGAAGATCGCATCCTTCAGCGCGGCCGGGCGCGGGATGCCGAGCTGCGTTGCTTCAGTCACGCCGCCAAGCCGGTAGAGCTGTTCAACGCGCAGGCCGAGCAGGCTTGGCGCCGCTTGGCCGCCGCTGGGCGCCTCGGCGGTGGTCAGCAGCAGGCGGCGCTGCAGCAGGCGCAGGCCGGGCGATGAGACCGGCGCGGGCAAAAGGCTGATCACCCGCTCGGCCTGGGTGCGCGCGGTGCCGCTCCACATCTTGATGCTCAAGCCGCCATTATCATCGCCGAGCAAGCCGGTGCTAGAAGGGTCGGGTGCATTCAGCGCTTCGATGCGCACGCCGGTTTCTGCCGGTTTGGTCTCGGCGGCCTTGTTTTCCAGTGCCTGACTTTCCACCGGCCTGATGCCTGTGGGCGGCGTGTTGCTCTGCGGCGGCGTGCTTGGGGCTTCCTGGTTCGCTGCTGGTTCAGCCGCCGGTGTGGCGGGGGTCAGGCGCACCGGCTGGGCCAGGCTGGCGCTGGCGCCAAGGCTGGCCAGAGCCAGCAGGCCAAGAGCGCGCAGGAAGGCCGGCCGTGGCATGGTTATTTCCCCAATCGGTCGTTCGGAATGGTCTTTTCCACCTTGGATTTGGGCGCCGGAATGTCCCAGCTGGCGAGGAAGATGCCGCCACCCACCACCAGAAGCGTGAAAAAAGCGACGAAAATCAGCAACAGGCGGCTCATGGCATCCTCGAACTCTTGCACTTGCGGGGCCGGGCCGCGTTTGAATTGCCGGCCGGTTCCAGTATTCTACCGGCCCGGCCACGGCCCCGCAATCCGCCCGGCCCCAGGGCCGGGCGGGCCATGACGCCGATTCGGATATGTAGCCGCATCGGACCATGTGACCGGCCCGATGACCAAGAGGGTGTTGTGCAGCCAATCGATTCCGCGCCGTTGAAGAGTCTGGTCCTGGTCGGCTTGATGGGGGCGGGTAAGAGTTCGGTCGGCAAGCGCCTGGCCTCCCGGCTTAGCCTGCCTTTCTTCGATGCCGATACCGAGATCGAAAAGGCCGCCGGCGCCAGCATCCCGGATATTTTCGCCGAGCATGGCGAATCCGCCTTTCGCGACGGCGAGCGCCGGGTGATTGCCCGCCTGCTGGAGCAATCGCCCGTTGTGCTGGCCACCGGCGGCGGCGCCTTCATGAATGAGGAAACCCGCGACCGCATCCGCGAGCGCGGCTTCTCGATTTGGCTTAAAGCCGAGTTGGATGTGCTGGTGAAGCGCTGCTCGCGCCGGGGTAACCGGCCTTTGCTGCAGGCCGGCGATCCGCGCAGCGTGCTGGCACGACTGATGGCAGAGCGCTATCCGGTTTATGCCGAGGCTGATCTCACGGTGCTGACCGGCGATGGGCCGCATGAGGGCGTGGTGGAGCGGATCATCACTGAATTGCCGCCGGGTTATGTCAAATCCGTCGCCGAACCGGCCGGGGAGTGAGAGCGACCATGGCATCCGAACATTGTATCCGGGTGGAGCTGGGCCAGCGTGGCTATGACATCCATGTCGCCGCCGGATTGATCGACCGCGCCGGCGAGCTGATCCGCCCGATCCTACGCCGCCCCTTCACCGTGATCGTCACCGATGAAAACGTGGCGCCGCATCGTCTGCGCCCGTTGCAGGCGGCGCTGGATGCTGCTGGCATCAAGCATGCCGCCGTGATCCTGCCGCCGGGCGAAGCCCAGAAGAGTTTCGCCGGCCTAGCCAAGGTTTGTGATGCGCTGCTGGCGCATAAGGTGGAGCGCCGCGACCATGTCATCGCGCTCGGCGGCGGCGTGATCGGCGATCTGGTGGGTTTTGCCTGCGCGATTCTGCGCCGTGGTGTGGATTTCATCCAGATTCCCACCAGTTTGCTGGCGCAGGTTGATAGCAGCGTTGGCGGCAAGACCGCAATCAATAGCCCGCAGGGTAAGAACCTGATCGGCGCCTTCCACCAGCCGCGCCTGGTGCTGGCTGATATCGATGCGCTGGATACGCTGCCGATCCGCGAATTGCGCGCTGGCTATGCCGAGGTGGTGAAATACGGTCTGCTGGGCGATGCCGCTTTCTTTGATTGGCTGGAGGCCAATGGCGCCGCCCTGCTTGGTGGTGACAAGGCTTTGCGTGCCGAGGCGGTGGCGCGCTGCTGCGCCCATAAGGCGCGCATCGTGGCATCCGATGAACGCGAGGAAGGCGAACGCGCGCTGCTCAATCTGGGCCATACTTTCGGCCATGCGCTGGAAGCCGAGACCGGCTATTCCGCGCGCCTGCTGCATGGCGAGGGCGTGGCGGTGGGCATGGCTTTGGCTTTCCAGCTTTCCGGCCGTATCGGACTATGTGATCCCAGCCTGGCTTTGCGTGTGCAGCGGCATCTGGCGCAAAGCGGGCTGCCGGCGCGGCTTGCCGATGTAGATGGCGCCGCAGGCTTCACGGTGGATCGCTTGCTGCATCATATGCAGCAGGACAAGAAGGTGCAGGATGGTAAGCTGGTCTTCATCCTGGCCGAGGCTTTGGGCCGCGCCGTGCAGCGCAACGATGTGGCTCCGCCTGCCGTGGCCGCTTTGCTGGCGGATGAATTGAAGCAGCCGGAAGAATCGAAGCGGGCATGACGGGTCGCTTCCTCCGCTTGGTGCGGCTGGTCCGCGCGGCTCTGCTGCGTTGGCTGCGCTCGCGGGGGCCGCGCGATCTGCCGCCGCCGCGCGAGAAGCTGCCGCAATCGGCCACCGATGCCCTGCGCAGCCGCCTGCAGCAGCATGCCGAGGATGGCAATCTGGTGAAGCATGAGCGCGACATGCTCGGCTCGATCCTCGACCTCGACGAGGTGCCGGTGGGCGATGTGATGGTGCATCGGCGCAAGATGGAAATGCTCGATGCCGAATTGCCGCCGGCCGAGATCGTGCGCCAGGTGCTGGCGTCTAACCACACCCGCATCCCGGTGTGGAAGGGCGAGCCGGAGAATGTGATCGGCGTGCTGCATGCCAAGACGGTGCTGCGCGCCTTGTTCGGCCTGGATTTCGCCGTCGATAAGCTCGACCTGCAGAGCCTGCTGCTGCCGCCTTGGTTCGTGCCGGAAACCACGACACTGCGCGAGCAGCTCAATGCTTTCCGCCAGCGCCGCGCCCATTTCGCCCTAGTGGTGGATGAATATGGCGCCATCCTTGGTCTGGTGACCCTGGAAGACATTCTGGAAGAAATCGTTGGCGATATCCGCGACGAGCATGATCCGGCTAGCCGCGTCTATCGCCTGCAGGCCGATGGTTCGCTGATGGTGGATGGCACGGCCACGATCCGTGACCTGAACCGGCAATTCGACTGGCATCTGCCTGATGACGACGCCACCACCATCGCCGGCTTAGTGCTGCATGAGGCGCAGGCGATTCCTGAGCCGGGCCAGGTTTATGTGTTTCACGATTTTCGTTTCGAGGTGCTGCGGCGCCAGCGCAACCAGATCACGGTGCTGAAATTGACGCCGCTGGCCAAGCGCGGAATGTAAACCAATGGCGATGATGGCCGAAATTTTCGCCGTGATCGCACCGATCTTCGTGCTGGCCGGCATCGGCTTCGTCTGGTCGAAGCGTAAATTGCCGTTTCCGATGGATAGTATCGGCCTGCTCGCCACCAATATCGGCACGCCCTGCCTGGTCACGGCCACTTTGCTCAAGGCCGATCTGCAGCGCGATGTGTTGGGGCTGATGGCCTTGGCGACGGTCTGCGCGCTGAGTATTTTCCTGCTTCTGGGCGCGCTGGCTTTGCGCCTGCTGAAAATGCCGCTGCGCAGCTATCTCGCCGCCATGGCCTTTCCCAATACCGGCAATGCTGGCCTCTCGCTCTGCCTGTTCGCTTTTGGCGCCCCAGGCCTGGCGCTCGGCCTGGTGTTCTTCGCGCTGAATTCCTTTTCCAGCTTCGTTATCGGCCAGTCGATCTATGCTGGGCGCGGTAACTGGCGCGAGGTAGCACGCTCGCCGGTGGTCTATGCCGTACCCTTCGCGGCTTTGGGCAACATTTATCATCTCGAATTGCCGCTATTCCTGATGCGCAGCTTGGAAACCGCCGGCGCCATCACCATCCCGCTGATGCTGCTGGCGCTTGGTGTTTCGCTTGCTAACCTGAAGATGGGCGATCTGCGCTCCGGCCTGATCCTCACCGTCCTGCGTATCGGCATGGGGCTTGCGGTGGGTGTTGGCCTGGCTTGGGCCTTTGGCCTGACCGGCGTGGCGCGCGGCGTGCTGATCATCCAATGCGCTATGCCGGTGGCGGTGATGAACGCCATTTTCGCGGCGCGCTATAACCGCGACCCGGCGGCGGTGGCCGGATTGGTGGTGGTTTCCACCCTGGTTTCGTTTGCCACCCTGCCGGTGCTGCTGATCATCGCCATGGGCGTCAGATAGACACTTAAGGGTTGCTTTCGGCGCTGGGTAGGGATTCCTGATGGGATTATAGCTTTGATTTTTATGGCTTTTTAGCTTCGTCTGGGGTCAGCGCGGTGAGCGCCAGGGCGTGCACGCCATCGGCCAGTTCTTGGGCCAGCAATTTGTAGATCAGGCGCTGGCGGACCACCCGGTTCTGGCCCTGGAAGGCGGCCGAGACCACAACCACAGCGAAATGGGTTTCTTCCGGCTTCAAGCCCTTCATCCCGGCATGGCCGGCATGCTGGCTGGACTGGTCTTCGATTTCCAGCCGGCTGGGGGCCAGGGCCTCGGTCAGCTTGGTGCGGATGCGTTCCTGGATGCTCATGCCGCCCCGCATAAGTGCCGCGGCCCCCCCTGTCAAGCACGGCTTCACCTTGCCAGCGCCCCGGGCGGTCCCATACTCTGCTCTCATGGCACGGTCACGGTCGGCGCGGCAGACGCATTTCATCGAGGCAGAGGCGGAATCCGCCGATGGCCTGGGGACGCGCGTGCATGTCTGCCAGCACCCGGAATGCCGCCAGGAAGGCCGGTTTCCGGCGCCGAAAAGCCGCGAACCGCGTGACGGTCGCTTCTGGTTCTGCCTCGAGCATGTGAGGCAATACAATCTCGGCTGGGATTTTTTCCGTGGCATGAGCCCGGAAGAGGTGGAGCAATATCAGCGCGAGGACATGCTGGGCCATCGCCCGACGTGGACGTTCGGCACCAAGGCGCCGAATGGCGAGGAACCGCAGGTCTGGGTGAAGGACGATCTCGGCATCCTGGCTGATGTGGGCATCGTGCTGAATGGCGGGCGTCGCCGGCCGGGGCCTGAGCCGGTTTTCGAGCCGCAGGAACGCGAGGCTTTGCAGGAGCTGGATTTTGATCTGGCAACCCTGAAGCCGCCGCTGCGCTGGGCCGATATCAAGGCGCAATACAAGGTGATGGTGAAACGCTATCACCCGGACGCCAATGGCGGCGACCGCGAGGCGGAGGAACGGTTGAAAACCATCAACCAAGCCTATGCCTATCTGGAAACCCGGGGCTATACTTGAGCGCTTGAACCCGGGAAGCCAAAAGACTGCACACCCAGACGCAAAAAAGCGATCCAAACGAGAGTGACGATGACGGCCATTCAGACCAAGCCAGTTTCCACGCCCTTTGCCGCCGCCGGCATGCCCGATATGCCTGATGTGAAGATTTCCGTGCGCGACGTGTTCGGTTTCGACAGCGACATGACGGTGCCGGGCTTCTCGCACCGCTCTGAGCATGTGCCTGATCTCGATAGCGCCTATCGCTTCGACCGCGAAACCACGTTGGCGATTCTGGCCGGCTTTGCCTATAACCGCCGCGTTATGGTGCAGGGTTATCACGGCACCGGCAAGTCCACCCATATCGAGCAGGTGGCGGCGCGGCTGAACTGGCCTTGCGTGCGCGTGAACCTCGACAGCCATATCAGCCGTATCGATCTGGTGGGTAAGGATGCCATCGTGCTGCGCGACGGCAAGCAGATCACCGAATTCCGCGAAGGCATCCTGCCCTGGGCGCTGCAGTCGCCCGTGGCTTTGGTGTTCGACGAATACGATGCCGGCCGCCCGGATGTGATGTTCGTGATTCAGCGCGTGCTGGAAGTGGAGGGCAAGCTTACGCTGCTCGATCAGAACCGCGTGATCCGCCCGCATAAGGGCTTCCGGCTGTTCTCCACTGCCAACACCATTGGCTTGGGCGACACCACCGGGCTTTATCATGGCACGCAGCAGATCAATCAGGGCCAGATGGACCGCTGGTCCATCGTCACCACACTGAATTATCTGCCGGCCGAGGATGAGGTCGGCATCGTGGTGGCCAAGTCGCCGAATTACCAGGATGTGGCTGGCCGCAAGCTGATCGCGCAGATGGTGGCGGTGGCCGAGTTGACCCGCTCGGGCTTCATCAATGGCGATATCTCCACCGTAATGAGCCCGCGTACGGTCATCACCTGGGCCGAGAATACGCGCATCTTCAATAATGTCGGCTTCGCTTTCCGCGTCACCTTCCTCAACAAGTGCGACGAGCTGGAACGCCCCACCGTGGCGGAATACTACCAGCGCTGCTTTGGCGAGGAATTGCCCGAGACCGCCGCGAAGGTCGATCTGAAGTAACATGGCCAACAAGACCGAGTCGCCGATCGAGCCGTTCAAGCGCGCGCTGGGTAACGCCACGCGTTCGATCGCCGGCGAGCGCGAGCTGCAGGTTACCTATGGCCCGGAAACGCCCGGCCTGCGGGGCTTACGGGCGCGGCTGCCGGTGCCGGCGCGCGATCTGCCGGCAGCCGAAGTGGCGCAGTTGCGCGGTCTGGCCGATTCCATGGCTTTGCGTCTGCGGCATCACGACGACAAGCTGCATTCCAAGCTGCTGCCCCAGGGCGGCACCGCGCGCGCGGTATTCGATGCCGTAGAGCAGGCCCGCGTGGAAGCGCTGGGCGCCAACCGCATGCCGGGCATGGCGCAGAATCTTTCCGCCGCCTTGGACGAGCGCTGCAAGAGCCGTGGCTTTGCCAAGGTGAAAGACCGCTCGGAGGCGCCGCTGGCCGAAGCCGTGGGCCTCCTGGCGCGTGAACGCCTCACAGGCTTGCCGGTGCCGGAGACCGCCCGCGCCATGGTGGAACTCTGGCGCGGTTTCATCGAGGAGAAGGGCGGCGCAGATCTCGACAAGCTGGTCGATAGCATGAAGGACCAGCGCGCCTTTGCCCGCATGGCGCGCAAGCTGATCAAGGATCTCGATCTCGCCGACGAAGAAAACGGCGACATGTCGGATGACGACGAGAATTCTGACCAGGAGAACCAGGGCCAGCAGCCGCAGAGCCAGTCGGAAGGCGAGGAAAGCCAGGACGGCGAATCCTCAGCTTCCGGCGAGCAGCAGGCCGAGGCTTCCGATGCCGGCAGCGGCGATGCCTCCGAAATGGAGGCCGAGGCCGGCATGGAACAGCAGGTCGCCGGTTCGGGCGAGGAGGCCGGCAAGGGCCGCCGTCCGCCTAGCAGCGACATGATGGGCCATAATCGCGAGCAGACCTACAAGGCCTTCACCAAGCAGTTCGATGAAGTGATCGATGCCGACGACCTTTGCGATGCCGAGGAACTGGCCCGTCTGCGCCATCATCTGGATCAGCAACTGAACCATCTGCAAAGCGTGGGCGGTCGCCTGGCCAACCGGCTGCAGCGCCGCCTGCTGGCGAAGCAGACCCGTTCCTGGGATTTCGATCTCGAGGAAGGCATCCTGGACGCGGCGCGCCTGGCGCGCATTGTGGCCAACCCGATGCTGTCCTTGAGCTACAAGGAAGAGAAGGAAACCGATTTCCGCGACACCGTCGTATCGCTGCTGATCGACAATTCCGGCTCCATGCGCGGCCGCCCGATCACGGTGGCGGCAATGTGCGCCGATATTCTCGCCCGCACGCTGGAACGCTGCGCGGTGAAGGTGGAAATCTTAGGCTTCACCACGCGCGCCTGGAAGGGCGGCCAGAGCCGCGAGCGCTGGCTGAATGAAAACAAGCCGGCGGCACCGGGCCGCCTCAACGACCTGCGCCATATCGTCTATAAGAGCGCCGATGCGCCCTGGCGCCGGGCGCGGCGCAATCTCGGCCTGATGCTTCGCGAAGGTTTGCTGAAAGAGAATATCGACGGCGAGGCGCTGATGTGGGCGCATGACCGCCTGATCGGTCGGCCTGAGCAGCGCCGCATCCTGATGGTGATTTCCGATGGCGCGCCGGTGGATGATTCCACGCTCTCGGTCAATCCCGGCAATTATCTCGACCGCCATCTGCGCGAGACGATTGAATGGATCGAACGCCGCTCGCCGGTGGAACTCACCGCCATCGGTATCGGCCATGATGTGACGCGCTATTATCGCCGTGCTGTCACCATCGTGGATGCCGAGCAGCTGGGCGGCGTGATGATGGAGCGCCTGGCTGAGCTGTTCGAGGATGATCCGGGCGCCAAGAATGCCCAGCCGGGGCGCCGCAGCCGCCGCGCGGCGTGATCGTCTCTTGCATACAATTATCCAGCACCGGTTGTCTTCTTGATCGCGGCAAGCAGCGAGCCGAGCTTGCCGCGGGCGGCATCGCTCAAGCCATCCTGACTCGCGGGCGCCGCACCGTTGGTGACCGGTGCTTCCGGCACCGCAATGCCGCTTTCGCTCAACACGGCATTGATCGCGCCCACCAGATGGCCCAGGTCAATCGGCTTGGCGACATAGGCGTTCATCCCGGCGGCCAGATAGATGGCGCGGTCGCCTTCCATGGCGTTGGCGGTCAACGCGATGATCGGCAGCGTGCTGGCTGGCGGGCTTAAGCGCCGGATCGCCTTGGTGGCGGCCATGCCGTCCATCTCCGGCATCTGCACATCCATCAGCACCACATCATAGGGCGCGGTTTGCACCGCAGCGCAGGCTTCCACGCCATTATTCACCAAATCCACATGGTGGCTCAGGCGGCGCAGCATGGTGGCGATCACCATCTGGTTCACCTGGTTATCCTCAGCCACCAGCACCCGCAAAGGCCGCCCCAATACGGTGCGGCGCAAATCATCGGGAGTGCGTATTTCGGCTTGGGCCGGGGCATTGCCCGCAGGCAAGGTGAGCGTGAACCAGCAACGGCTGCCCTGCCATTCCTCGCTTTCGGCGCCGATGCGACCGCCCATCAGTTCGGTCAGTTGTTTCGAGATGGCGAGGCCGAGGCCGGTGCCGCCGAAGCGACGGCTGATCGAGCGATCAGCCTGTGTGAAATGGGTGAATAGGTCGGCGATTTTGTCGGCGGCGATGCCAATGCCGGTATCTTCCACCGCCACAGTCAGATTGAAGCCGCCGCCTTCGCTCGTCGGTGTCATCGAAGCCACGATGGTGACACTACCTTGATCAGTGAATTTGATGGCATTGCCAACCAGATTGAACAGCACCTGGCGGATGCGGCTGGGATCGCCGCGCAGATAGCGCGGGGCATCTTCCGGCATCTGAACAGTCAGCGCGACGTTCTTGATGGCGGCGCGTGGTGCCATCAAGAATACCACGCTCTCGATCAGTCGCGGCAGATCGAAATCGATTTCGTCTAGCCGAACTTTCCCAGCTTCGAGTTTCGAGAAATCCAGGATGTCATTGAGCAACGTGAGCAGGTGTTCGGCCGACTCGCGTGAGGCTTCCACCAGTTTACGCTGCTCAATATTCAACGGCGTGTCGTTGAGCAGGCCGATGGAACCGAGCACGCCATTCAGCGGCGTGCGGATTTCATGGCTCATCATGGCCAGGAAGTCGCTTTTGCTGCGGTTCGCGGTCTCGGCGCGATCCTTCGCCAAGGCGTAGCGGTCGGCCAGATCGCTCAGGCGCGCTGCCTGGTCTTCTACCTGCCGCTTGGCGGTAGCCAGATCAGCCAGGTTGGTTTCCAGGGCGCGCTGCTGCTGCTTTAGCGCGGTGATATCAGTGCTCACGCCCACCATGCCGCCATCGGCGGTGCGGCGTTCGGCAGCGCGCAGCCAGCGGCCATCTCCCAGCCGTAGCTCGGCGCTGCCGCTGCTGGTGGGACCAAGTTCTAGCCGTTCGGCCAGCCAGGCATCGATCTCACCATCACCCAGATCATCTAGCTTGCCAGCCACGCTGCCGCGCAATATTTCGGCGAAAGGCGTACCTGGCCGCAGCAGATGCTCGATTTCTGGGTGATAGTCGCGGAAGCGGCTGTTGCAGAGCACCAGGCGATTATCACGGTCATAGAGCACGAAACCATCGGAGATGCTCTCGATGGCATCCACGAGCTGGCGTTCGGCACGTTTCACTTCGCTGATATCGGAGAAGAGCGAAATGATGCCGCCATCGGCGATGCGATGCCGTGTGATGCGCAGCCACAAGCCCGGCCGTGGTTCCGCGATCATCGGCGCGCCATCGGGATCATGCAGGGTCTGGCGCAGGGCCTGGCGGAAAGCCAGCGGATCAAGGTTGGGATTATCCACCAAGCGGCGGCGCGCGATTTCCTCGAACAGCAATTCCAGATGCACGCCGGGTCGGATGATGGCAGGGTCGTGGCCGCTGATGGCATAAAAGCGGCTATTGGCCAGCACCAGGCGATCATCGGCGCCATAGAGCAGGAAGCCATCAGGCAGGCTCTCGATGGCTTCGCGCAGCCGCTGCTCGGCGCGCTTGATGTCGGAGATATCAGCGAAGGTGGCAATCATACCGCCCTGGGCGATGCGCTGGCGTGTGATGCGCAACCAAAAGCCAGGCCGGTATTCGATATCCAGGGGCTGGCCAGAGGGGTTGAGGAAATCAGCCTCGGCTTGCTGCCGCAGGCTGGCCTGCAGTTCCTGCGGTACCTGCCACAAATTCCTCTCGACGCCGATGCGCAGCAGCTCGAGGCCATGCAGACCGGGCTTGGCTATGGCGGGGTCATGGCCGGTAAAATCATAGAAGCGACGATTGGCCAGCACCAAGTAACCACCAGGATCATAAAGCGCGAAACCTTCATCAATGGCTTCAATGGCATCGCGCAGCCTTTGCTCGGCATGTTTCAGCGCGGTGATGTCGGCGATGATGCTGACCATGCCACCATCGCCGGTGGGAGCTTCGGAGATGCGCAGCCAGCGGCCATCGGGGAATAACCGCTCGGTGGTATAGCCATGCTTGTCTTGGCGCAAGCGGCGGTCGCGCACCGCCAGCCATTGATCGAATTCATTGTGGCGCATGGGAAAATCGCCGGTATCGATCACCCGCCGGATCAATTCGGCATAAGTCTGGCCGATGGGGTTGGCTTCATTCAGCGATGGGAAGAATTCCGCGCTACGGCTGTTAAAGAGAATCACCTGGTCATGTTCGTCGTAGAGCACGAAGCCATCCGGCATATGCTCCAGCGCTTCAGTCAATCGCTGCTCCGCGCGGCGCGTGGCCAGAATCTGCCGGCGTAGCAGATAGCCAAAGCAGATGCTGATCAGCAAAGCGGCGGCAAAGAGCACGATATCGGCGACCAGGTTGCGGCGCCATGTCGCAAGTATGTCGTCAGGAGCCAAGCCAGCGGCAACCACAAGGGGATAGCCCGCAACCTTGCGGTAAGCGATGTAGCGCGGCGTTCCGTCACTGCGGCCGGACGAGAGGTAGAGTCCATGGGGGGCGCGCGGCAGCATTTCCTTGAACAAGGGCAGCTCTGCATCGCTGGTGCCGATATCGATGCCCTGTGGCGTGTGGCGCATCAAGCGCAAGCCATCGGTACGATACAGCGCCAGCAGCGAATGCGGCTGCGGCTGCAGCCGCGCGTAGACACCGGAAAAATATTCCGGGTCCACCGCCACGGCGATAACGCCGCCGAAGCCGCCGCCAGCGCGTTCAAGGCGGCGACTGGCACTGATCAGCCATTGCCCGCTGATGCGGCTGAGCGTTGGTGCGCCGATATACAGGCCGCGATCCGCTGTGTCGCGATGCACATGGAAATAGTCGCGATCAGCCAGGTTGAATTGCCGCGGCGGATCGCTGGCGCTATCCATAATCACATTACCTTCCGCATCCAGCACCAGGTAGGAGCGGATTTGCGGCAGGTCACCCATCAGGATATTCATGCGGCGCCGGGTGTCGGCTTGCGTCGTTGGCCGCAATATCCCGGAATCTTCGGTCAGGCCATCTGAAAAATATTGCAGGAAAAGGTCGGCGCCAGAGAAAGTGCGCGCCGCATGCTCGTCTAGCAACCGTGCCAGGGATTCGGCCTGCTGTTGCGCCATGGCCAAGTCTTCGTCGCGCTGCCGTTGCAGTTGCAGCCCCACGGAGCCGGCAAGGAGCAGCAGCACCATGCCGAGAAAGGCAGACAAATACAGGGAGATGTTGCTACGCTTCTGCATGGCGCCGGGCTGCATGGGCCGCGTTCGAGGGATGGACTTGGAAAGACTAGCAGATTTGTCGTGGTTTGGTGCAACACGCGTTGTGCCAAGACTGTTGGCAATACTGATGCTTGGTTGTGTTGCGCCGGCCTTGAGCACGGCACAGGAAGCGGAGCAGCATGCGGCCCTGGGCGAGGCAGCGCCAATCGTGGTGCGCAGTGTAAGTCTCACGCTCAATCCGGAAGCGCCAGGGGATACCCGGCTCGGGGCGCTGGAATATCTCGGCGGGCTGATCCTGGCCTCCGATGATGGCCGCTTCGGTGGTTATTCCGGCCTCAGCGTGGATCGCGATGGCGCCGGCCTCTGGGCGGTATCGGATCGCGGACATTGGTTGCGGCTGGATTTCAGCCGTGATGCGACCGGCCTGCCGGTTGGCGTGGCGCAGGCCCAGTGGTTGCCGCTGCTTGATGAAACCGGCAAGCCACTATCGGGCCGCCGGGGCGATGCGGAAGCCCTGCGACGCGATGCCGCGGGCGGTTTTTGGGTGGCCTTCGAGCGCGAGCAGCGGCTGTGGCGCTATGCCAATGCCCTGTCGCGACCACAGGCAGTGGCGCTGCCCGTGGCCGCGCGAACCTTGCCGGGCAATGGCGGGCTGGAGGCGCTGGCGCTGCTGGCGCCGGGCGAGTCGCCGCTGCTGATCGCCGAGGAAGCCTTGCCTGAGGCGGAGGGCTATTCTCCGGTCTGGCTGCGGCGCGGCGCGGTTTGGCGGCGCCTGAACTGGCGCCATAGCGGCGATTTCCGCCCCACCGATGCCGTGGGCCTGCCCGATGGTGGCCTGCTGGTACTGGAGCGCGATTTCCGCTGGGCCTCGGGCTGGGCGGCAAGGCTCAGCCGGGTGCAGGCCGCAGACCTGGCCCAGGCCGAGGGCGCGGTTTTGCAGTCCCGGTTGCTGGCGGAATGGGCGCGGCCTTATGCCAACGACAATTTGGAGGGAATCGACACCCGGATCGGGCCAGATGGCGGAATCTGGGTCTATCTGCTGTCAGATGACAACCATAGCCGCATGCAGCGCAGCCTGCTGCTGGTGTTTAAGTTATTGGAATAATAGATAAACGCTAAAAACGACAACGCCCGCCGCGGCGGGCCGGGCGGGCGTTTGCGTTAATCTTTTTGGTCGGATCAGGCGGCCTTGGCGGCGCCTTCAACCTTCAGCCGGGCCTTCTTGATCTGGCGCTTCAGCTTCTTGGCGTCGTCCGACAGCTTCGAATCCGTGGTCTTCACCAGCCAATTGTCCAGACCGCCGTTATGCTCCACGGAGCGCAGGCCCTGAGCCGAGAGGCGCAGCTTCACGTTGCGGCCAAGCGCCTCGGAAATCAGCGTAACCTCATGCAAATTCGGCATAAAACGACGCAGGGTTTTGTTGTTCGCATGGCTCACATTGTGGCCGAATTGAACGCCCTTGCCGGTCACTTCGCAGCGACGAGCCATGACAGACCTCTTTCTAGCTAAACTAGCCTAAACAGATTCCAAAATCGGGGCGGGTTATAGGAGGTTGGGGGCTTCCCGTCAACGAGATTCGGCCCCTAAAAACAGAGGCGGGATATATCGTTGACTCTCCGGGCCCAAGACCGTATACAGCGGCACGATTTTGGCGGGCCTGCTTCAGGCCTTTTTTTACGCTTTTCGACGGAGAGCGGTTGTGAAACGGACTTATCAACCCAGCAAGCTGGTGCGCAAGCGTCGCCATGGCTTCCGCGCGCGCATGGCCACCGTGGGTGGCCGCAAGGTGGTGGCTTCTCGCCGGGCCGCCGGCCGCAAGAAGCTCTCGGCCTAATTTCCTTAGGAACCGAACGCTGATGGCGACGGGTGGCCTCACACGGCTCCGCCGCCGGGCGGATTACCTGCGGGTGCAGGGCGCTGAACGGCGCTCGGCGCAACCCGGCCTGCTGCTTCAGGTGGCAAAGGCTTCAGACATCACCGGGATTCGGATCGGCTTCACCGCCTCGCGCAAAGTAGGCAATGCGGTGTTGCGCAACCGCGCCCGCCGCCGCCTTAAGGCGCTGGCTGGCGAGGTGCTGCCGCTGCATGCCATGGCTGGCCATGATTATGTGCTGGTGGCGCGGCAGGCCACGCCGGAACGTGCTTTCGCCGATCTGCGCCGCGACCTTGAAGCCGCGCTGCGCCGCCTGAAGCTGTGGCAAGCGGCAGCCGCATCGTGAGCGCGAAACTGTCATATTCCTTCCCCGCGCGCCTGCTGGCCCTGCCGATCCAGGCCTACCGGTTGTTTCTCTCCCCCTGGGTGGGGCATAACTGCCGCTTCCAGCCAACCTGCTCGTGCTATGCACTGGAGGCGCTGGAGCGCCATGGTGCTTTGCGCGGCTCCTATCTCACCGCGCGGCGTTTGGCTCGTTGCCAGCCGTTTGGTGCCAGCGGTTTTGATCCGGTTCCTCCCCTCGGGGAACCTCCGGCGCGGGAAGCTATCCTCGCTCCGGCCAACAAGGCGGATTCTTAAAGCATGTCTGATCAGAAGAACCTCATCATCGCCATCGCGCTGTCGCTCGCGATCATGCTGGGCTTCCAGTTTTTCATTGACGCACCGAAGCAGGAGCGCCTGCGCGCCGAGCAGGCGGCGCAGAAGGCGGCCACCACGCAGGTGACCCCCCCTGATGCTTCCGGCGCGCCCAGCGTTGCGCCAGGCGCGGCGTCAGGCCTTAGCGCGTTGCCGAATGTGCCGGGCGCCGCGGCACCGGCCGTGCCGGGCGTCACCCGCCAGGCCGTGGTGGCGCAGAGCCCACGCCTTGCCATCGAGGGCCAGCGCCTGCGCGGCTCGATCAATCTGGTGGGCGGTCGCGTTGATGATGTGATCCTGCCGGATTACAAAGAGACGCTGGAGCCCGGCAGCCCACCGATCACGCTGCTGTCGCCGGCCGGTTCGCCGGATGCCTATTACGCCGAATTCGGCTGGACCGCGGCGCCCGGCGATAGCGTGAAGCTACCCGGTGCGCAGACGCGCTGGAGCGCCGACCGCACGGTGCTGAAATCCGGTGAGACGGTGACGCTCTCCTGGGATAATGGCGAAGGACTGGTGTTCACCCGTGCCATTTCGCTCGATGATAATTTTATGTTCAATGTGGTGCAGGGCGTCGAGAACAAGACCGACAAGCCGCTGACGCTGTTCCCCTATGCCTTGCTGTCGCGCCATGGCCTGCCCAAGACCGATGGCCTCTATATCCTCTATGAAGGCCCGCTCGGTGTGTTCCGTCCCAAGCTGGACGAGAAGGGCACGCTGAAGGAAGTGCCCTATGGCGATCTGGCCAAGGACAAGACCTCGGAATTCGATTCGGTGGGTGGCTGGCTCGGCTTCACCGACAAATATTGGCTAGCCGCCCTGGTGCCGGGCGTGCAGCAGAATGTGAAGGCCCGCTTCACCCATGCCGGCATGGCGGGCGCGGATCGCTTCCAGGTCGATTGGCTGGGCGGCGGCGTGGCCGTGGCGGCCGGGGCCAAGGCGCAATCGGCCAGCCTGCTGTTCATTGGCGCCAAGCAGACCGAGCTGATCAACCGCTACGAGGAGCGCCATGAGATTCCGCGCTTCGATCTGGCCATCGACTGGGGCTGGTTCCCCTATCTGACCAAGCCGATGTTCTTCGCCATCAACTGGTTCTATGGCGCCGCTGGCAATATCGGCGTTGCCATGCTGATCGTCACCGTGATTGTGAAGCTGCTGTTCTTCCCGCTGGCCTATAAGTCCTACGTCGCGATGAGTGCGATGAAGAAGCTGCAGCCGGAAATGCAGAAGCTGCGCGAGCGCCATGGCGAGAACCGTGAGGCGATGCAGAAAGAACTGATGGAGCTGTACAAGAAGGAAAAGGTCAATCCGGCCGCCGGCTGCTTGCCGATCCTGTTGCAAATTCCAGTCTTCTTTGCACTCTACAAGGTGCTCTATATCTCCATTGAAATGCGCCACGCGCCGTTCTATGGCTGGATCCACGATCTCTCGGCGCCCGATCCCACTTCCTGGATCAATCTGTTCGGCCTGCTGCCCTATGATGTGCCTGCCATCTTCCTGACGGGTAGCATACTCAACATCCTCTCGCTCGGCATCTGGCCACTGATCATGGGCTTCACCATGTGGACGCAGATGCGGCTTAACCCGCAGCCGCCGGATCCGGTGCAGCAGAAGATCTTCGCGCTGATGCCGATCGTCTTCACCTTCATGCTCGGCTCGTTTGCCTCTGGTCTGGTGATCTACTGGTCGTGGAACAACCTGCTCAGCATCATCCAGCAGGTGATCATCATGCGCCGCATGGGCGTGAAGATTGGCGGCGGTGCCGAACCGACCGCGCCACCGAGCAAATGAAAGCCCGGCAGACATGACCATCACGCCGTATAGCGCGGCGCAGATTGAGAAGGGCCGGCTGCTATTCGCCGGCCCTTGCGATTTTGTGGCCGGTGCCATGAAGGCGGACATGCTGCCCGCCCCGCGCCTGACGGAAATCGCCTTTGCCGGGCGCTCCAATGTGGGCAAATCCAGTTTGGTCAACGCGCTCACTGGCCGTAAGACGCTGGCCCGCGTCTCCAACCCGCCGGGCCGCACGCAACAGCTCAATTTCTTCGATCTCGCCGGCAAGCTGATGCTGGTGGATTTGCCGGGTTATGGCTATTCCCAGGCGGGCAAGCAGGTGGCTGCCGACTGGACCAATCTGGCTATCGATTTCCTGAAAGGCCGGCCCAATCTGCGCCGCGTGCTGCTGCTGGTGGATGGCCGCCATGGCCTGAAGGATAGCGACCTTGAGATCATGGAAATCTTCGATGCCTCCGCCGTGGTCTATCAGGTGATCCTGACCAAGGCAGACAAGGTGAAGCCGGAAGAGGCGGCCGCGCGGCTCGCCGAGACCCAGGCCAAGATGAGCCGGCGGGTGGCAGCGCATCCGGTGGTTCTGTTCACCTCGAGTGAGAAATTCCTTGGCATTATCGAGCTGCGCGCCGAGCTTGCGGCGCTGGCCTAGTCCGGAATTCCGCTTTATAAATCCGTAACATCGCTAAATTTCGGGAAACGCCCATGAAAACCGCCGGCCCCAAGCCCCTGGAAGCGCATCTGCAGGAAACCGCCAAGGTCTTGTCCGAGGCTTTGCCCTATATGCGCCGCTTCGCTGGCCAGACCATGGTGATCAAGTATGGCGGCCATGCCATGGGTGATGAGCATTTGGCGCAGGAATTCGCCCGCGACGTGGTGCTGATCAAGCAGGTGGGCATCAACCCCATCGTGGTGCATGGCGGCGGGCCGCAGATCGGCGCCATGCTGGATCGCCTGAAGATCAAGAGCGAATTCATCGATGGCCTGCGCGTCACCGACCAGGCCACCGTCGAGATCGTCGAGATGGTGCTGGCCGGCTCGATCAACAAGCAGGTGGTGACGGCGATCAATTCCGTAGGCGGCATCGGCATCGGCATTTCTGGCAAGGATGGCCGCCTGATCGAGGCGCGCAAACTGCGCCGCTCCGTGCGCGATCCCGGCTCCAATATCGAGAAGCTGCTTGATCTCGGCTTTGTTGGCGAACCGGTGAAGGTGAATCCGGATATCCTGCGCACATTGCAGAACTCGCATATCATCCCGGTGGTGGCGCCGATCGGTGTGGGCGAGCATGGCGAGACCTATAACATCAATGCCGATACGGCAGCTGGCGCCATCGCGGCAGCCGTTGGCGCTTCCAAGCTGCTGATGCTCACCGATGTTGCCGGCGTGCTGAACAAGGAAAAGCACCTGATCCCCACGCTCTCGCCCAAGGAAGCGCTGATGCTGATGGGCGATGGCACGATTTCCGGCGGCATGATCCCGAAGCTGGAAACCTGCCTGGATGCGGTGCGCGGCGGCGTTGGCGCGGCGCATATCCTGGATGGCCGTATCCCGCATGTGCTGCTGCTCGAGCTGTTCACAGCCCATGGCGTTGGCACCATGCTGGAACGCCCGCCGATCCAGCCCCGTGGTGACGACTAACGCTTCAAGCTGAGCAGCCAGTCGCGGAAGGCGCGGATCGCTGGTTCGCGCTCGCGGCCCTTAAGGTGCAGCAAGTAATAACCGCCGCGCCGTTGCACGCGCTGGCCGGGCAGGGGCTCGATCAGGCGGCCCTCGCGCAATTCGCTCACTACATAGAAATCCGGCACCAAAGCCAGGCCGAGGCCATTCACCGCCGCCTCGATGGACATGAAGAAATGCTCAAATGCCGGCCCGCGCCGGCTCTGCTGCTGTTTCAGGCCGGCGGCTGCAAACCATTCCGCCCAGGCTTCGGGCCGCGTTGAATGGGTAAGCAGGGTGTGGCGCTTCACATCCTCGGGCTTTTTCACCGGCCGGCTTTTCAGCAGGGCCGGCGCGCCCACCAGGATCACGGTTTCGGGAAACAGGAATTCGGCGGCCAGATCGTCCGGCCAGTCGCCGCCGCCATATTGAATGCCCACATCGATGGCCTCGCGGGCAAAATCGATGGGCCGGTCGGCGCTGGTCACATCCACGGCGATTTCCGGGTGCCGGCGCTGGAAATCCGCCAGCCGGGGCATGAACCAGCGCATGGCAAAGGTAGGCAGCGTGGTGATGGTGAGGCGGTTGGCCGGGCGGCCAGAGCGCGCCACCAGCCGCGTTGCCGCCGCCAGCCGCTCGAAGGCATCGCTTAAGGCCGGCAGATAGGCGGCGCCCATCTCGGTCAATTCCAGGCCGCGTGGACCGCGGCGAAACAGCACCACGCCCAGGTCTTCCTCCAGTTGCTTCACCAGCCGGCTGACCGCGCCTTGCGTGACGCGCAATTCCTCCGCCGCCCGGGTGAAGCTCAGATGCCGGCCGGCGGCGGCGAAGGCGCGCAGCGCGTTCAGCGATGGCAGGGGTGGTCCGCTATGAGGAAAACTCATGATGAGACGAGTTTAAATCGATTGTGGCGCGGCTGCCAATGCTTAAACTCAGGCCCCAGATCAGCCCCCAACCCGGAGACTTCCGATGAACGCCCTCGCCCCCGCCAAAGCCGCCACCAAGACCATCCGCCCGTTCCATCTCGCCTTCCCGGTGCGCGATATCGAGGAAGCCCGCCAGTTCTATGGCGATCTGCTCGGCTGCGAGGAAGGCCGCTCGGCGCCCAATTGGGTGGATTTCGATTTCTATGGCCATCAGCTGGTGGCGCATCTCGCGCCCGAGGAATGCGGCCATGCCAAGACCAGCGATGTGGATGACCATGCCGTGCCGGTGAAGCATTTCGGCGTCATCCTCACCATTCCGGAATGGAAGAAGCTGGCGGCCAAGCTGGTTGGCGTCGGCACCAAATTCGTCATCGAGCCCTATGTGCGTTTCGAGGGCGAGGTGGGCGAGCAGCACACCATGTTCTTCCTCGATCCGTCGGGCAACGCGCTTGAGTTCAAGGCCTTCGCCAACGATGACATGATCTTCGCCAAGTAAGTCTGGCCGCATTAGAAACGAAAAACCCCCGCGCCAGCGGGGGTTTCTTTTTGGGTGCGGCGATGCTGGCTGGTGCTAGAGCAGGTCCATCGCCTGCTCGGTGAAAAGCGGCGCCCATTCCTGCACGAAATGCCCAGCCTCGGCCACCTCGATGGGCGCTGGGCAATTGCGAATATCCTTGGCCAGGCTGTGCATCACGGGCGGCCCCAGCACGGGATCGGTCATGCCGATCACCATGGCGCTCTTGCCCTGCCAATCGGATTTCCAGAAATCCCTCGCCCGGCGCGACAATTCCGTACCCGGGGCTTCAGGGTTGTCTGGCACCAGGTTGGGGAAGCGCCGCACGCCGCCCTTGTAGTGCAGGTCAGGATAGGGCGCCTCATAGGCGGCCGCCTCCTCGGTCGTGAGATGCGGGCAGCTGCGCTGCATCAGCTTGGCGATTGCCATATCGGGGTTCTTGTTGTTCCAAGCGCGCCAATCCAGGAAGCCCTGGGTCAGCGGCCGGTCGCCGGTGGCCAGCGAGGTGTTCATCACGAACAGGCCGGTGAAACGCTCAGGCATTTTCATCGGGATGGTGAGGCCGAGCAGGCCGCCCCAATCCTGGCAGACCAGCACCACATTCTGCAGATTCAGCGCGCGGATCAAGGCAATCAGGCTGTCGCGGTGGAAATCAAAGGTATAGACCGCGTCCTCGCGCGGCTTGTCGGATTTGCCAAAGCCGAACAGATCCGGCGCGATCACGCGGTGGCCTTGCGCGGCCAGCATCGGGATCATGCGACGGTAAAGGTAGCTCCAGGTCGGCTGGCCATGCAGGCAGAGGAAAGTCTTAGCCCCGTGCTTGCCCTCATCGAGGTAATGCATGCGCAGGCCATTGGCTTCGGTAAAGTAATGCGGCTTGAAGCCATAGCCGGGCAGGTTCTCGAACCGCTCATCCGGCGTGCGCAAGGCCTCGATCATGGCGTCTCTCCCCTGTTTCTATAGGGAAGAGACTGACCGAGTGCCGCCCGAAGTCAATGCTCCCGCAGGGTCAACGCTTCTTCGGCTTCGCCTTCTTGGCCGGCTTGGCCTTCTTCACCTTCGGCCGCGCCTTGCCTGGCTTGGCCTTGGCCGCCTTGGCATGGGCGCTCACCGCCTTGGGGCCGAAGACCCGGCGGAAGATGGTGTCGACATGCTTGAGATGGTAGCCAAGGTCGAACAACTCGGCCAACTGCTTCGGCTTCAGCACCCGGGTCACGTCCGGCTCGGCCTGCAGCAGCTGCAGGAAATCGCCGCCATTGCGCCAGATATTCATGGCATGACGCTGCACCAGCTGATAGCTGGCTTCGCGGGAGAGGCCCGCCTGGGTCAGGGCCAGCAGGATGCGCTGCGAATGCACCAGGCCGCCGAAGCGGTCCAGATTCTTCATCATGTTTTCCGGATAGACCACCAGCTTCTCGATCACGCCGGCCAGGCGATGCAGGGCGAAATCGAGATGGATGGTGGCATCGGGACCGATGCCGCGTTCCACGGAAGAATGGCTGATATCGCGCTCATGCCAGAGCGCCACATTCTCCAGCGCCGGGATCACCGCCGAGCGCACCAGGCGCGCCAGGCCGGTGAGATTCTCGGTCAGTACCGGGTTGCGCTTATGCGGCATCGCCGAGGAGCCCTTCTGGCCCGGCGAGAAATCCTCCTCCGCTTCCATCACTTCACTGCGCTGCAGATGGCGGATTTCAGTGGCAAGACGTTCAACCGAAGATGCCACCACGGCCAGATGCGCGAAATAGGCGGCATGGCGGTCCCGCGGGATCACCTGTGTGCTCACCGGCTCGGGCTGCAGGCCAAGCTGCTTGGCCACATGCTCTTCCACGCGCGGATCGATATTGGCGAAGGTGCCCACGGCGCCAGAGATGGCGCAGGTGGCCACTTCCTCGCGCGCCAGCAGCAGGCGCTTCCGGGCGCGCTGGAATTCAGCATGGTAGCCAGCGAGTTTCAGCCCGAAGGTCAGCGGTTCGGCATGAATGCCATGGCTGCGGCCGATGCAGGGCAGCAGCTTGTATTCAAACGAACGCTCTTCCAAAGCCTTCAGCACGCGGTCGCAGCCGGCCAGCAGCAAGTCAGCGGCCTTCACCAGCTGCAGGTTGAAGCAGGTATCCAGCACATCCGATGACGTCATGCCCTGGTGCACGAAGCGCGCCGCCGGGCCGACATATTCTGCCAGGTTGGTGAGGAAGGCGATCACGTCATGCTTGGTCTCGCGCTCAATGGCGTCGATCCGCGCGATCTCCCACTTGCCCTTTTTCCACACCTGCTTCGCCGCCGCCTTGGGGATCACACCCAGCTTGGCCTGGGCATCGCAGGCATGGGCCTCGATCTCGAACCAGAGCTGGAACTTCATCTCGGGTTCCCAGATGGCGGCCATTTCGGGGCGGGTGTAACGCGGGATCATGCAAGCCTCATGGAAGCGGGCGGGCCGAACATGGCGGCCGATGGAGTCGGGAAAGGCGAGGGGGTTTTACTCCCCCTGGGCGCCGCGATCAACTCACTGTTACAAGCCGGTCCGGTCCAGCCGGGGTAGCGTATATTGAATATATGCACAAGGAGCCGCCATGCGCTGCCTGATCCGTTTGCCCATCTTGCTCGCCCTTTTGGCTTTTCCCCCCGCGCTTCCCGAAGCCTGGGCCGCCAGCCCGCATCGCCCCAACGAAGCGGTGGGCGGCAAGCATGGCGAACTCGCCTGGGCCGATTGGTCGCCTGTCCTGTTCGAGCGCGCGGCGAAAGAGGGCAAGTATGTGCTGCTGCATCTCGGGGCCAATTGGTGTCATTGGTGCCATGTGATGGAGGAGACCACCTATCGCGATCCGGCGGTACTGGCGCTGATCGACAAGAAGTTCATCCCTGTGCGGGTGGAACAGGACGCGCATCCGGAATTGTCGCAGCGCTACGAGGCCTTCGGTTGGCCCGCCACCATCATGTTCGATGCTGAGGGGCAGGAGATCGGCAAGCGCCGTGGGTATCAGCCGCCAGAAAGATTCGCGGTTCTGCTGCAAGCGGTGATCGACGATCCCTCGGCGCTGAATATCGGCCGCCTGCCATTGGACGACGCCCCGGTCCGCACTGCTTTGACGCCTGAGCGGCGCGCTGTTTTGGAAAAAGAACTCGTTGAGATGCTCGATTTCGCTCAGGGCGGCGTGGGTGATGTGCATCGCTTCATCCACGCCGAGGCCACCGAACTTGGCCTCACCCAGGGCAAGGCGGCGGGGCGCGATATGGAAGCCTGGGCGCGGCTCACCCTGGCCAAGGCGGCTGCCATCCATGATCCGGTCTGGGGTGGTGTATATCAATATTCCGATACGCTTGATTGGTCCTCGCCGCATTACGAGAAACTGCTGTCCAGTCAAGTGCATGCCCTGCGACTCTACAGCCTGGCCCATCGCCAGCAGCCCAATGCCGCTTATCGCAAGCTGGCCGAGGGTACCTATCGCTATTTGATGGATGTTATGCGCGATGGTGCCACCGGCGCTTTCTATCCCAGCCAGGACGCGGATTTGAACAAAAGCGTCAGCGGCAAGCAATTCTATGCCTTGTCTGATGCCGAGCGGCGCAAGCTCGGCCAACCGCGCATCGATACCAGCCTGTATGCCCGAGAGGCTGGCTGGGGCATCCAGGCGTTGCTTGCCTGGTATGATCTGAGTGCCGATGCAGAAGCCCTGGTGGCAGCCGAGCGGGCGGCGCGCTGGGCATTGGCGCAGCGCCGATTGCCCGATGGCAGTTTCGGCCATGGCGCCGCCAGGGACGCGGAAGCCAATCTTGGCGACACGCTGGCCATGGGCGAGGCGTTGCTGGCGCTTTATCGTGCCACCGGCGGGCGCGATTGGTATGCGGCGGCGCTTGAGACCGGCATGGCTTTGTCCAAGCGTTTCCGCGATCCGCGCGGTGGCTATTTCGTGCGTGCGCCGGAGCCGGCGGCCAGGGGGGCGCTGCGCGAGCCGGTGCGGCCGATTGAAGATAATGCCGCCGCCGCGCGTTTGCTCAATCGTTTGGGGCATTATAGCGGCCAGGCCGATTTCGTTTCTGCGGCGCAGCATGGCTTCGCCTATCTGGCCGCGCTGGCTGAACATGATCTGCTGCTGCCCGGCGCCTTGCTGGCGGCCAACGAACTCGAGCGCCCGCCGCTGCATGTGACCATCGTCGGGCCGAAATCCGATCCGGCGGCCCAAGCGCTGCATAAAGCCGCGCGCGCTTTGCCGGTCGGGTATATGCGGCTGGATTGGTGGGATCGCGCCGAAGGTGCCATGCCCAATGACGATGTGCGCTATCCGGCCCTGGATCAGGCGGCGGCCTTTGTCTGCACAGACAAGGTCTGCTCGCTGCCGATTTTCGAGTGGAGCGATTTACGCAGCGATGTGCAGCGCTTCGCCAACCTTAATTGAGCGGCCCTGAATTGACGGCCATCGACATTTCAGGCAGCGTCCCGGCAGCAAGTCTCCGGGAGAAGCCGCCATGGCCGCCGAAAACACTGTCCGCACCGTTGATCGCCGCGATCTGGATTTCCAGCTTTTCGAGGTTCTGGGCGTCGAGGCGATGGCGGCGCGTCCTTATTTCGCCGACCATGATCGCGGCACGCTCTCGGCCGCCATTGATACCGCCCAGGCCGTGGCGGCCGAGCATTTCCAGACTCATAACCGCAAGAATGACCTGAACGAGCCGAGCTTCGACGGCAAGACCGTCAGTATCATCCCGGAAGTGAAGGCGGCGCTGGAGCAGTTCATCAAGGCCGGCTTCATGGCGGCGCATCGCAGCTATGATGAAGGTGGCCAGCAATTGCCCTGGAGCGTGATGCAGGGCTGCTTCACCTGCTTCAACGCCGCTAATATCGGCAGCGTAGGGTATGCCTTCCTCACCATCGGCGCCTCCAACCTGATCGGCGCCTTCGGCAGCCCGGAGCAGAAGCAGCGCTATCTGGCGCCGATGCTCGAGGGTCGCTTCTTTGGCACCATGTGCCTCTCCGAGCCGCAGGCCGGCTCCGGGCTGGCCGATATCCGCACCCGCGCGATGCCGCAGCCCGATGGCTCCTATGCCATCCAGGGCAGCAAGATGTGGATTTCCGGCGGCGAGCATGAATTGGCTGACAACATCGTGCATCTGGTGCTGGCCAAGATCGAGGGCGCGCCGGCCGGCGTGCGCGGCATCTCGCTGTTCATTGTCCCTAAGCACCGCGTGCATGATGATGGCCAGATCGGCCAGAGCAACGATGTGCAGCTGGCCGGCCTGAACCACAAGATGGGTTTCCGCGGCACCACCAACACGCTGCTGTCATTTGGCGAGAGTGGCGCCTGCATCGGCCATCTGGTGGGCGAGCCGCATCGCGGCCTGGATTACATGTTCATGATGATGAACGAGGCGCGGATCGGTGTTGGCCTTGGCGCCACGTCGCTCGGGCTCGCCGGTTATCTCTACAGCCTGGATTACGCCAAACAGCGCCTGCAGGGTCGCGCGCCGGATAACAAGGATCCGTCATCGCCGCCGATCCCGATCATCCAGCATGCCGATATCCGCCGCCTGCTGCTGGCGCAGAAGGCTGCCGTGGAAGGCGCGCTGGCATTGTGTCTTTACGCCGCCAACCTGGTGGATATCGAGCATACGGCGGTGTCGGAGGCCGAGAAGCAGCATGCCACGCTGTTGCTGGATATGCTCACGCCGATGGTGAAATCCTGGCCCAGCGAATTCTGCCTGGAGGCCAACAAGCATGCCATTCAGGTGCTGGGTGGCTATGGCTATACCCGCGATTATCCGGTTGAGCAGTATTACCGCGATAACCGCCTCAACCCGATCCATGAAGGCACCCATGGCGTGCAGGGCATGGATATCCTGGGCCGCAAACTGTTGATGAAGAGCGGCGCTGGCTTCACGCTGCTGCTTGAGACCATTGGCGCCGATATCGCCGCCGCCAAGGCCGTGCTAGCCACAACGGGCTTTGCCATCGCCCTGGAAGCGGCCCTGGCCCGCGTGGTCACGGCCACGCAAGCCATGCTGCCGGCCGCGAAAGACGGCCGCATCGCGCTCTATCTCGCCAACGCCACGCTGTACCTCGATATGATCGGCCATGTGGTGATCAGCTGGATGTGGCTGCGTCAGGCCCGCGTGGCCGCGCTCGCGCTGGAAGCCGGCGCCAGTGGTGATGAGGCGGATTTTTATAACGGCAAGCTTGCCGCCTGCCGTTATTTCTATGCCTACGAACTCACCAAGCTGGATTATTGGCTGCCTTTGCTCAGCCGGCTGGAGCCGGCGACGCTGGAAATGCGCGCGGAATGGTTCTGAGCCAAACCCCAGTTCAAACCTAAACTTGAGTATAGTATCGCGCGGCGGCTGATTGGGGCATGCTGGGGTTGAAAAGTTCTCCAGCCCCAGGGTCCGCCATGTATGTCCTGATTCTCACTATCGCCCATACCCTGATCAGCTTCCTCGCGCTCGCCGCCGGTCTGGCGGTGGTGCTGGACATGCTGCGCAATGACGACCGCCCGGCCATGGCGCGGCTGTTCCTGGTCAGCGCCATCCTCACCTCGGCCAGCGGCTTCGCCTTTCCCGTCTCGCAGATTCTGCCGTCCCATATCACGGCGGCGATTGCGCTGCTGGTGCTGCTGCCCACCTGGCTGGCGCGCTACCGCTTCGCCCTGCTGGGTGCCTGGCGCTGGGTCTATGCCGGCGGCACGGTGGCGAGCCTGTATTTCGTGGTCTTCGTGCTGGTGGTGCAGGTATTCATGAAAACCCCGCTGCTGCGGCCCGCCGCGGAGCAGGCGGGGCCGTCCTTTGCTATCACCCACGGCATTGTGCTGCTGGTATTCATCGCGCTCGGTTTCTTCAGCATCCGCAAATTCCGCCCGGCTTCCTTCGCCTAGCCCAAGGGGCTAAACTGCGGCCCATGGCCGAGCCGGAAAAACCGCCCAAGGACAAGCCCGCTGCTGACAAACCGCCGCGCGATGCCAGCAAGCGTTTTGGTGGTCCGCGCGGCCTGAACGTGGCGCTCTCGCGCCTCACCAATCCTTTGGTGAAGCAGCGCGGCGCGGCCTTTGGCGACATTCTGGCGCGCTGGCCGGAAATCGTTGGCCCGATCCTCTCGGCCGATACCCAGCCTGAGCGTTTGCAATACGGCGCCAAGGATGGCCATGGCGCCACGCTGGAAGTGGCCGTGGTGGGCGCCCAGGCGCTGGAATTGCAGCATCTGGCGCCGCTGGTAATCGAGCGCATCAATGGCTTCTTCGGTTACCGCGTGGTGGCCGGGCTGAAATTGAAGCAGATGCCGGTGCGGCCCCGAGTCGCGGCCGCCCCCCCTGCCCGAGTCCGGCGCCGTTTGAGCCCGGATGAGGCCCGCCAACTGGCTGAAATGCTGGAGGGCGTGGAAGACAAGAATCTGCGCCAAGCGCTTGAGACTCTTGGACGATCAGGCCTCGGTGGCGCTTAAGCCCGCCTCACTCCCGCCAGATTCTTGTGGATAAGAGAGTAAGGCGGGTTGAAGGCCCGGCGCCGGAATCCGTAAAATATCCCTGCATATTGGGGGTGGGAGCCACTCGATGAACTACATACAGCGTCTTGTTGCCGTTTTGCTTTTCGCCCTGGGCGCCAGTCAGGACCAGGCGCAGGCGGCGGATCCGCGTTTGCAGGATATGGCGCTGGGCAAAGCCGATGCTCCCGTCACCATTGTGGAATACGCCTCGCTGACCTGTCCGCATTGCGCCAGTTTCCACGCCACGGTGTTGCCGACGCTCAAGACTGAATACATCGATACCGGCAAGGTGCGGCTAATCTTCCGCGATTTCCCTCTGGATCAAACTGCTCTGGTGGGCGCCAGCATCGCGCGCTGTGCCGGGCCGGAGCGCTATTTCAGCTTCCTTGATGTGCTGTTCTCGCAGCAGCGTGTCTGGGCTACGGCGCCGGATCCGCGCGCCTCGCTCACCCAGATCGCCCGCCTTGGTGGCATGTCGTCTGAGCAGGTGGAAGCCTGCTTCACCAATCAGGCGGTGGCGGATTACATCCTGAATGCTCGGCTGGAAGGCAATCAGAAGTTCAACGTCAATTCCACGCCGACGCTGATCGTGAACGGCAAGAACATGCCCGGTGTGCCGAGTCTCGACGAACTGCGCAAGCATATCGATGGTCTGCTTGCCGGTGGCGGCGGCGCGCCCGGCAGCCTGCCGCAGGCGGCGGGCAGCGGTGATTGGCTTCAAGGCAACAACAAGACCTATATCGCCATCGGCATCGTGCTGCTTGTGGTGGCTGGTATCGTGATTTTCCTGCTCCGCAAGCGCTGAGCCGGCGGCGACATCTCCTGGGGTGCCGCGCCAAGGCGTTTTGAAAGGGTAAGCCTGTGCAGTTCATCAAGTTGCGCCTTTCCGGCTTCAAGTCATTCGTGGAGCCCACGGAATTCGCGATCCATCCCGGCCTTACCGGCGTGGTGGGCCCGAATGGCTGCGGCAAATCCAACCTGGTCGAAGCCCTGCGCTGGGTGATGGGCGAGAATTCCGCCAAGCGCATGCGCGGTTCGGGCATGGACGACATGATCTTCGCCGGCACCGCCACGCGGCCGGCGCGCAATGTCGCGGAAGTCTCGCTGGTGCTGGATAATCAGACCCGCAACGCGCCCGCCGCCTTCAACGAACACGAAAGCCTGGAAATCGTGCGCCGCATCGAGCGCGAGCGCGGTTCGGATTACCGCATCAACGGCCAAGATGTGCGGGCTCGCGATGTGCAGTTGTTCTTCGCCGACCTGGCTTCAGGCGCAAATTCGCCAGCCATGGTCAGCCAGGGCCGCGTTGGCGCCATCATCAATGCCAAGCCGACCGACCGCCGCATGCTGCTGGAAGAAGCGGCCGGTATTTCCGGCCTGCATTCGCGCCGCCATGAAGCGGAATTGCGCCTCAAGGCCGCCGAAACCAATCTTGAGCGCGTGGTGGATGTCATCGGCCAGCTGGACCAGCAGCTGCAGGGCCTGAAGCGCCAGGCGCGCCAGGCGAGCCGCTATCGCAACATCGCCGGCCAGATCCGCCGCACCGAGGCGATCCTGTTCCATCTGCGCCATGCCGCCTTGCAGGAAGCGCTGGCCCAGGCTGAAGCTGCATTGAACGAAGCCGAGCGCGCTGTTGCCGATCGCACGCTGCAGGTTTCCGAAGCCCATGGCGCTGAGCGCATCGCCGCCGAAGCCCTGCCGCCGCTGCGCATGGCCGAAGCCGAGGCCGGCGCGCGCCTGCATCGTCTGGCGGTGGCCCGCGATGGCCTGGATGCAGAGGAAGCCCGCGCCCGCGAGGCCGCAGCACAGGTCGAGCAGCGCGTGGAGCAGATCAATGCCGATGCGTCGCGTGAGCAGACTCTGAGCGCCGATGCTGCCGCCCTGCTGCAGCGCCTGGCCGAAGAAACCGCGCAATTGCAAGCCCTGCGCGAAACCGCGCCGGCCGCTGAAGCCGAAGCCGAAACTGCTGTGCAGCAGAGCCAGGGCGATGTGGCCGCGCGCCAGCAGGTGCTGGATGAAGCCACCGAGCGCGCCGCCGCCGACCATGCCGAGCGCGCCCGGCTGGGCCAGAGCATTGCCGAGGCCGAGCGCCGGTTGGAGCGCCTGCGTACCCGCGTCGCAGAGTTGACCGAGGAGCATCTGCGGCTGGAAAGCGACGCTGGTGCCGTGGCCGCCGCCGCCGATGCCGGCGCTGAGATTGATGCGCGTTTGGCTGCCGTGGAAGCCGCGCGTGCCGCGCTGGATACGGCCGAGCAGCAGCAGGCCTTGCTGGTGGAAGCCGCCCGCGCTGGGCTTGAGAATGTGGAAACCGATTTCACCGGCCGCATCGAGGCGGCGCGGCTGGCTTTTGAGATTGTTGAGGCCGAACAGGCCGCCAAGGTGGAGGCGGCGCGCGCGCAATTGAGCGCGATTGAAGCCGAACAGGCCGCTAAGGTGGAAGCAGCGCGCGCGGCGCTGAACGGCGTTGAAGCCGAGCATGCCGGCAAAATCGAAGCGGCGCGTGGCGGCATCACCGCCGCTGAAGCCGAGCATAGCGGCAAGATCGATGCTGCCCGCGCGGCGCTTGCCGCCGTTGAAGCTGATCATGCGGCGAAGATCGAGGCCGCCCGCGCCCTGGTGGAGGCGGCAGAGGCCGAGCAGGCGCAGCGCATCGCGGCTGTCCGCCAGGCGCTGGAGCAGGCTGAAGCTGCGCGCGCTGGGATGCAGGTGCTTGAGCAGGGCGCTCGCGACGCTTGGCAAAATGTGCAGGGCGAACTGACGCGGCTGAAAGCCGAGGAAGCCGGTCTGGCGCGGCTGTTGAAGGCTGACGACAACAACATGTTCGCGCCGGTGATCGATCAGGTTACGGTGGCGCCGGGTTATGAAAAGGCTTTGGGCGCCGCCCTGGGTGATGAGCTGAACAGCGCCGTGGATAGCGGCGCGCCGATGCATTGGGAGGCCTTGCCGCCGCTGGTTGATGCGCCGGCCTTGCCCAATGGCATCGCCTCGCTGGCCAGCCAGGTGACGGCGCCGCCGGCTCTGGCGCGCCGCCTGAGCCAGATCGGCATTGTGGACGAGGCCGATGGTGCCCGCCTGCGCGGCATGCTGCGCTTAGGCCAGCGGCTGGTATCGAAATCCGGCGCATTGTGGCGCTGGGATGGTTTCACGGTGAAGGCCGGCGCGCCGACCCCGGCCTCAATCAAGCTGGAACAGCGCAACCGCTTGGCCGATCTGCGCGAGGAACTGCGTGAACTGGAAACCAAGCTGGCGGATGCCCAGACTGCTTATGCGGAAGCCAAGCAGGCCACCGAGCAATCGGTGCAGGCTGAGCGCGAAGCGCGTGGCGGCGTGGCCCAGGCGGAAGCCGCGCGCGACGATGTGCGCGCTGAAGCCGGCAAGGCGGTGACGGCAGCCGAGCGTGTGCGTGCCGAAGCCCGCGAGCAGGCGGCTTCTGTGCTGGCCCAGGCCGAGCGCGACCGTGCCGAGGCGCGGCAACTTGCCGATCAGGTGGTGGTGCTGGCCGAGCGCGAACGCAATCAGGCGCGGCAACTGGCCGAGCGGGTGGTGCAGCAGGCCGAGCGCGAGCGGGCCGAGGCGCGTGACCGTGCGCAAGGCGTGATTGCCAATGTGGAGCGTGAACGCAACGAAGCCCGCGACCGCGCGCAAGGCGCCATTGCCAGCGTGGAGCGAGAGCGTAACGAGGCGCGCCAGCGCGCCACCCAGGCTTTGGCCCAGGCCGAACGCGAACGGCAGACGATCCGCGAACAGGCCGGCCAGGATATCGCCCGCGCCGACCGCGAACTGGAAGCCGCGCGGGCCCGTCAGGCCGAAGTGGTGCGCCGCGAGGCCGAGCGCCAGTCGAAGCTTGAGGCGCTCGCCGATCAGATCGTGCAGCTTGGCACCGAGATCACGGAAGGTGAGGCGGCTTGTGTCGCGCTATCCGAGGCCTTGGCCGCCCTACCGCCGGAAGAAGACCTGCGCCATGCCATCACGGCCTTACGCCAGGAAGTGGATGCCCTGCGCCAGTTGCTGGCCGAGCGCCGCGCCACCCTGGAGCAGCTGCGCCGCGAAGCGGTGTTGCGCGCCCAGCGCCTGGACGTGATCGCCACCGAGATCGAAGGCGCCCAGAGCCGCGCCGCCAGCGCCAGCCATCAGCTGCAGCAGCTGGGCCAGCGCCGCGAGGAAGCCGAAGCCGAATTGCTGCGACTCTATGAAATCCCCGCCGGCATCGAAGGCAAGCGCAGTGGCCTGCTGGATGAACTGGCCAAGGCGGAAGCCGCGCGCCAGGAACTGGCTGATCATCTGGCCAATGCCGAAGCCGCCCAGGCTCTGGCCGCCAAGACGGCGCGCGAGTTGGAGCAGTTGCTGGGCCAGGGCCGTGAATTCCGTGTGCGTGCCGAGGCCGAGCTGGAGCATCAGCGCCAGAGCCAGGATGAATTGGCCTTGCGCATCCGCGAGGTGCTGGAATGCGCGCCTGAGGATGTGCTGAAGGCCGGCGAGGTGGAAGACGGCGAGGAATTCCCGACCTTGCCGCAGGTGGAAAACCGCCTGGAGCGCCTGCGCAAGGAACGCGACAATATGGGTCCGGTCAACCTGCGCGCCGAGTTGGAGGCGCAGGAGGTGGAAGACAAGCTCACCACCCTGACCAATGAGCAGAATGATCTGGTGGCGGCCATCGACAAGCTGCGTCAGGCAATTTCCAGCCTGAACAAGGAAGGCCGCGAGCGCCTGCTGGAGGCCTTCCAGAAGGTGGACGCGCATTTCCAGAAGCTGTTCGTGCAGGTCTTCGGCGGCGGCAAGGCGCATCTGCAATTGGTGGAGAGCGACGATCCGCTGCAGGCTGGCCTTGAGATCATGGCCCAGCCGCCGGGCAAGCGGCTGCAGGTGATGTCGCTGCTCTCGGGTGGCGAGCAGGCGCTTACCGCGCTGAGCCTGCTATTCGCCGTGTTCCTCACCACCCCGGCGCCGATCTGCGTGCTGGACGAAGTCGATGCGCCGCTGGACGACGCCAATGTGGAACGCCTGTGCAATCTGATGGAAGCGATGGCGAAGGAAACCGCCGTGCTGTCCGAAGGCACCCGCTTCGTGGTGGTGACCCACCATCCGATCACCATGGCGCGCATGGACCGGCTGTTCGGCGTCACCATGGCCGAACGCGGCGTTTCCACCCTGGTTTCGGTCGATCTGGCCGGTGCCGAGGCGATGCGCCAGACCGCGTAAGCCGCAGGACGTCAGCTAACGAATCAGCTAAACAGGGGCCATGGAAACCCTGCGCTCCTGGCTTGCCGCTTTCGCGGTCTATCGCGACCGCCGCGTGCTGGCGATCCTGGTGCTCGGCTTCGCCTCCGGCCTGCCGCTGGCACTCACTGGCCAGACCCTGCAGGCCTGGCTCACTGATAGCGGCACGTCGCTGAAGGCCATCGGCCTGTTCGCCGCCGTTGGCACGCCCTACACGCTGAAATTTCTCTGGGCGCCGCTGGTCGATCGCCTGGAACTGCCCTGGCTCACCGCCACGCTGGGGCGTCGGCGCGGCTGGCTGATCTTCAGCCAGATGCTGTTGCTCGCCGCCATTGCCGGCCTAGCCAGCACCGATCCGGCCGCAGCCTTGCATATCACCGCGCTCTGCGCCATCGGCGTCGCTTTTGCCTCGGCCACGCAGGATATCGTCATCGATGCCTGGCGGGTGGAGATACTGGACGAGCGCCAGCTTGCCGCCGGCGCCGCCAGCATTGTGTTCGGCTATCGCGTCGGCATGCTGGTTTCCTCCGCCGGCGCGCTTTATGCCAGCGCCTATTTCTCCTGGCCCGTGGTGTATCTCGGCCTTGGCGCCCTGCTGCTGCTTGGCACACTCACCGTGCTGCTGGTAGGCGAGCCGCCGACGCGGCCGCGTGAGGATGCCGAGCGCCGTTTTGTGGCCGCCAAGGCCTGGCTGGAGCAGCGGCCGCATCTGCAGGGCGCGCCGGCTCGGCTCGCCGCTTGGCTCTATGTCAGCGTTGCCGGGCCTTTCGCGCAATTCGTCAGCCGGCGCGGCTGGGTGGCGGTGCTGCTCTTCGTGATGCTGTTCAAGCTCGGCGACAGCCTGGCCGGCGCCTTGGCCACCAGCTTCTATCTCAAGCTTGGCTTCGCGCGGCAGGACATCGCCGAAATTGGCAAGCTCTATGGTTTCGCCGCCACCATGCTCGGCCTGTTCCTCGGCGGCTGGCTGATGCAGGCGGTGGGCCTCTATCGCTCGCTCTGGCTCTGCGGCCTGCTGCAGATGGGTTCCAACCTGCTCTTCGCCTTGCTTGCCTTGCGCGGGCCAGACTTAGGTTTCCTGGCGCTTACCGTGGGCGTTGAGAATTTGGCCGGCGGCATGGGCACGGCGGCCCTGGTCGCCTATCTCTCGGCCTTATGCAATGTTGCCTATACGGCCACGCAATATGCCCTGCTGTCCTCGCTCACCGCCGTGGCACGCACGCTGCTTTCGTCTTTCGCCGGCTTCATGGCCGAATCACTTGGCTGGCCGCTTTTCTTCGTAGCCACCACCCTGGCCGCCTTGCCGGGCCTGATTCTGCTCGCTTGGCTGACGCGGCAAGGTGCCGAGACTCGGGTTGCCGTCGGGCAGACTTGACCGCGCCTTCGGGCTCGCCGCCATCTGGTTGTATAAATATCCCATTAATTACAATGCGTTAAGAGTAATATTTAGGGGGCATTTACGTTGATGACGAAGATGGCTTATCAAATCATTCTGTTTCACCTATATGTCACGAAAATGACATTATCCCTCAACAGTGTGCCGGGATAGTTCGGAGCATGAACATGCAAGCCCCCGTCGCCGTAACCGCCACCGTGATGCTGAACCCAGCGCTGCTGGGTTGGCAATGCGCCTCCGCCGATGGCCGGTTTGAAGTCCGGCTCACCCGCCGGCCTGAGGATATGCGCGCCGCGCAGCGCCTGCGCTATCAGGTCTTCTATCAGGAGATGGCGGCGCAGCCGACGCCGGAGATGGCGCGCCTGCAACTCGATTTCGATAAGTTTGATGATCTCTGCGACCATCTCATGGTTTTTGACCGCTCGCTGCCGCGCGGCGAACAGGCGGTGGGCACCTATCGCCTTTTGCGCCGCCATGTGGCCGAGCGCCATGGCGGTTTCTATTCAGCCTCCGAATACGATATCAGCCCGATGCTGAATTCGGTCGGCCCGCGTGGTGGCTTGCTGGAGCTTGGCCGCTCCTGCGTGCATCGCGACTACCGCTCCAATGCCATCATCCAGCTGCTGTGGCGCGGCATCTCCACCTATATCGATGATTATGGCATCGACTTCATGTTCGGCTGCGCCTCGCTGGCGGGCACCGACCCCCAGGCCCATGCCCTGGCGCTCAGCTACCTGTATTACAATCCCTTGCCGCCGGAAGCTTGGCGCGTGCGTGCCCTGCCGGCGCGGTTCGAGGCGATGAATCTACTGCCGCCCGATCAGGTCAGCCCCAAGGCGGCGATCCATGCCCTGCCGCCGCTGATCAAGGCCTATCTGCGGCTTGGCGCCTATATCGGTGATGGCGCTGTGGTAGATGAGCAATTCAGCACCACCGATGTGTTCATTCTGCTGCCGGTTTCGCGCATCGCGCCGAAATACCAGAACCGGTTTCAGCCGGAGGACGGCTTGATCCATGTCGAGGGCCACGCGTAATCTCTTCCGCAAGGGAGAGATTATCCATGTACATCACCGAATGGGCGGCCAGGCAGCCGGATAAGCCGGCTATCATCATGGCCGAAAGCGGCGCCAGCCGCAGCTTTGCTGATCTCGAAGCCATGTCGAACCGCGCCGCGCGGCTTTTCCGCGCCGCCGGCCTGCAGTTCCGCGACCATATGGCGCTGCTGATTGAGAACAGCCTGGAATTCTATGATGTCTGTTTCGGTGCCGACCGCGCCGGACTCTACTACACCGCCATCTCCACCCGGCTCACGGCGCCGGAAGTGGCCTATATCGTCAATGATTGCGGTGCCCGGCTGCTGGTGATCGGCCCGGCCTTCGCCGAGATGGCCGCCGAACTGCGCGCATTCTGCCCCAAGGTTGAGCGCTTCTACATCATTGGTGCTGCCGCAGAAGGCTTCGAGTCCTGGGAGGCGGCGGTGATGGCACAGCGGCCGGATCGTCTGGCGGATGAAATCCAGGGCCGCGACATGCTCTATTCCTCTGGCACCACCGGCAAGCCCAAGGGCGTGAAGCGGCCGCTGGCCGGCGATCCGCTCGGCGCTTCCACGCCATTCTTCGAGAATGCGCTGGCGATCTATGGCTATAACCCGGCGATGGTCTATCTCTCGCCCGCGCCGGGCTATCATGCCGCGCCCTTGCGCTACACCATGGTGGTCAGCCGAGTGGGCGGCACGCTGGTGGTGATGGAGCATTTCGATGCCGAGCGCGCCCTGGCGCTGATCGAGCAGTATGGCGTCACGCACTCAAACTGGGTGCCCACCATGTTCGTGCGCATGCTGAAGCTGCCTGATGCCGCGCGCAGCCGCCATAAGCTTGGCACGCATAAAGTGGCGATCCATGGCGCCGGCCCGATCTCAGTGGAGACCAAGCAGCGCATGATCGATTGGTGGGGGCCGATCCTCTACGAATATTATGCGGCTTCAGAAGGCACTGGCACCACGATCATCACCTCGCCGGAATGGCTCGCCCGGCGCGGTTCTGTGGGCCGCGCGGTGATCGGCCAGGTCCGCATCGTGCATGAGGAAACCGGGGAGGAGCAGCCGGTAGGCCAGGCCGGTGTGGTGCATTTTGAGGGCGGGTTGCCTTTCGCCTATCACAACGATCCGGAAAAGACCAAAACCGCCTTCAACGCCAAAGGCTGGTCCACGCTGGGCGATATCGGCTACCTGGATGCCGATGGCTATCTGTATCTCACCGACCGAAAAGCCTTCATGATCATTTCCGGCGGCGTGAACATCTATCCGCAGGAAGCCGAGAATGTGCTGATCAACCACCCGGCCGTTGCCGATGTGGCGGTGATCGGCGTGCCCAATGAGGATTTCGGCGAGGAAGTGAAGGCCGTGGTGCAGCTGGTGGATCAGACCCGCGCCACGCCGGAGATGGCTGCCGAATTGATCGCCTATTGCCGCCAGCATCTGGCGGCGATCAAATGCCCGCGCAGCGTGGATTTCGATCCCCAATTGCCGCGGCACGAAACCGGCAAGCTCTACAAGCGCCTGATCAAGGACCGCTATTGGGGCAACAAGACCAGTCGCATCGTCTGATTATGACGGCACACCCTTTGTCGTCGAATATTCGAAATGCAAAGGCTTGTCACGCAACAGCGGATAGATCGCATGGGCGGCGGCGGCGGCCTCGGCGAAGCCGGTGAGGATCAGCTTCAGTTTGCCGGGATAGGTGGCCACATCGCCGATGGCGAAAATGCCGGGCTGGTTGGTGGCGCAGGTGGCGGGATCGACGCTCAGGTGATGCCGCTCCAGCGCCAGACCCCAATCGGCGATGGGCCCGAGATCGCTTTTCAAGCCGAAGAAAGCCAACAGATGCTCGGCGTCGAGCTGCCGCGTCTCACCATCGAGCGATTGTACCAGAACGGCGTTGAGCCGCGTACCATCGCCCACAAGGCCGCTGAGCTGGAAGGGCACCACGAAATCCACGCCCTTGCCTTCCAGGGCCTGCAGCCGCGCCACACTTTCTGGCGCGGCGCGGAACTGCGCCCGACGATGGATCATGTGGATGCGCGTGGCTATGCCATGCAAAGCCAAAGCCCAGTCCACCGCTGAATCACCGCCGCCGGCAATGGCCACGCTCTTGCCGCGGAAATCCTCCGCCCGGCGTACCAGGTAATGCACCGCCTCGCCTTCATAGCCTTCGATGCCGACAAGCGGCGGCCGGTTCGGCCCGAAAGCGCCGGCGCCAGCAGCTAGGATCACCGCGCCAGCCTCGATCTGCTCGCCGCTTGAAGTAGTGAGCGCGAAGCCGCCTGCGCGGCGCTCCAGCTTCTCCACGCGCTGGCCTAGCAGATATTGTGGCGCAAATGGCGCGGCCTGGGCTTCCAGCTGTTGGATCAACTCGGCGGCGGAGATGCGTGGATAGCCGGGGATGTCGTAGATCGGCTTGTCGGGATATAGCGCGCTGCATTGCCCGCCTAGTTCCGCCAAGGCATCGATCACCACAACATTCAGGCCCAGCATGCCGCATTGGAACACGGCGAACAGGCCGACGGGCCCGGCGCCGATGATGGCAACGTCGTAGGACTTGCTCACTCGGCCGCGGCGGAATTGGCGCGCAGGGTGTTCTGCACCAGGGCGGCCAGGCGTTCGATGCCTTCCTCGATCCGCGCCGGCTCGCCGAGCGAGAAGATCAAACGCGCCGTGTTGCGCTTCGGCTCGGTGGCATAAAAGGCCGAGCCGGGCACGAAGGCCACATTAGTATCCTTGATGGCGCGCTCAAGCAGGGCGGTCGCATCCACGCCTTCGGGGAATTCCAGCCAGATGAACATACCGCCATCGGGTACATTCCATTTCACTTCCTTGGGGAAGCAGCGGTTCAGCGCTGCCAGCATGGCATCGCGGCGCGCCTTATAGGTGGGGCGCAGCTTGGCGATCTGGCTGGCGTGCGAGGAGCGCGCCAGTTCAAAGGCGATGATCTGGTTCACCGTGGAGCAATGCAGGTCGGAAGCCTGCTTCAGCAAAACCAGCTTGTTGATCAGGCCGGCATCGGCGGCCACCCAGCCGATGCGCAGGGCGGGGGTGAGCACCTTGGACAGGCTGCCGACATAGATCACCAGATTGCGGTTGGCCGCGCCGCGCTTGGCTTCCAATGCTGCGAAACTGGCAATGCGGGCGCCGTCATAGCGCAATTCCTCGTAGGGCGAATCTTCCAGGATCGCCACATTGTATTTGTAGGCGAGGTCAAGGATGGCTTCGCGGCGGGCGAGGCTGGTGGTGATGCCGGCCGGGTTGCAGAAATCCGGCGTCAGATAGAAGAATTTCGGCTGTTGCTTGAAGGCGGCCTCCAGCTCAGAAAGCTTGGCGCCTTCGGCATCCATCGGCACGGCGATGAAATTGGGCCGGTAGGTGCCAAATACCTGGATGGCGCCGAGATAACTTGGATCAGTCATCACCACGCTATCGCCCACATTGATGAAGGCGCGGCCCAGGAAATCCAGCGCCTGCTGCGCGCCGCTGGTGATGATGATGCGGTCAGACGCGGCATCAATACCGTGGCCCTTCAGATAGCCGGTGATCCAGTCACGCAACGGTGGGAAGCCCTCGCTGATCGAATACTGGAAGGCATCGCTGGCGCGGGCCGGATCGGCCAGGATTTCGGCATAGGCCTTGCCGATGGTCTCCAGCGGAAACATCGCCGGATCAGGAATGCCGCCGGCAAAGGAGATGATCTCCGGCCGGTTGATCAGCTTGAGCAGCTCGCGAATCTCGGAAGCGCGCAGATCATTAACGCCCTGGGCGAGCGCGGGAAGGGATGAGTTGGACATGGTGGCCTTGTTTCCTCTGGTTGGCGCCAGATTAGCCGAGGCCGTGGGGGGCGAAAAGCCGCCCGTCAGTCGCGCAGCAGCAAAAGTGCTTCGTGGGGCACTTGTATGGCTACAATCTGCTCGGGCTCGAACACGCTGTCGCCGGGCCGGTAGAGCCGGTCGATATGCAGCCGGTGCGGCCCCACGCTGACGCCATAGCGAATCAGGCTGCCAAGGAATTGCCTTGTCTCAACCCGGCCGGAAAGATCGCCGCCGCTGGGCTGCAGGCCCAGTGCTTGCGGCCTCAGGGCCAGGCAGGCGGCGCCGTCCTCAGCCTGCAGCGGCAGGGAGAGACCTTCCGCCAGGAAGCGGCCCGCCGCCACGCGGCCCTCGATCAGCGTGGCGCTGCCCAGGAAGCCGGCAACGAAACGGTTGGCCGGCCGGTCATAGAGATCCACCGGGCGGCCGATCTGCTGAATGCGGCCACCATCCAGCAAAGCCATGCGGTCGGATACCGCATTTGCCTCCTCCTGGTCATGGGTCACGAAAATCGTCGTCAGTCCGGTGCGGCGCTGCAATGCCTGCAATTCACCGCGCATCTCCTCGCGCAGCTTGGCGTCGAGATTCGAGAGCGGCTCATCCAGCAGCAATACCTCGGGCCGCACCACCAGGGTGCGGGCGAGCGCCACCCGCTGCTGCTGGCCGCCGGAAAGCTGACTCGGCCGCCGGGCGTCATACTGGGCGAGCCCCACTAGATCGAGTGCTTCCGCCACGCGGGTGGTGATTTCCGCGCGCGGCACTTTGCGCTGCTCCAGGCCGAAAGCCACATTCTCGGCCACCGTCATATGCGGCCACAGGGCATAAGATTGAAACACCATGCCGACATTGCGCTGCCAGGGCGGCAGATGGCTCACATCGCGGCCGCTCACTCGGATCTGCCCGGTATCCGGTGTGCCGAAGCCGGCGATCAGGCGCAGCAGGGTGGTCTTGCCCGAGCCCGAGGGGCCGAGGAAGGCGAAGAATTCGCCGCGCGGCACGCTCAGGCTCACATTGTCGAGAATGACCTGGCTGCCATAGCTGAAGCGCAGGCCTTCGATATCCACGCCACTCATAATTCCGCACTCCTCAAGCCGCGTTTCGCCCGGTCGCGCTCGGCGATGTGATGCGAAGCCCAGGTGCCCAGGGCCACCAGCAAAACGGCGATGATGCCCAAAGCCGCGCCGGGGCCGCGCCCGGCTGGCGTCTGCATCGCGGTATAAATGCCATAGGAAATCGGCGCCGAGACATCGCGGGTCACCAGCATCAGCGTGGCAGATAGTTCCACGGCGGCGGTGGCGAAACTGGTGACAAAGGCTGCCGCCAGACCGCCGGTCATCAACGGCACCACGATGCGGCGGAGCGTGGTGAGTTTGCCCGCACCGAGCATTTCGGCCGCCTCTTCCAGGCTGACATGAAGCTGCTGCAACGCCGCCATGCAGGCGCGCAGGGCATAGGGCAGGCGGCGGATGGCATAGGCGACCACCAGCATGCCCCAGAAAGTGGCGAGCGATTCACCGCCGGGCAGCTTGAACTCGAAATAGAGTCGCAGCAGGCCGATGCCCAGCACCAAGCCAGGCACTGCCAGAGCCGCAGTAGCCACTTGGTCGAGCAATTGCCGCGCCGGCAGCTTGCTGCGCAGGATCAGCCAGGCGATCGCCGTGCCCAGCACCAGATCGATCAAGGCAGCCAGGCCGCAATACAGCACGGTATTGCCGATCTGATACGAGGAATCCGTCCAGGCCGTGACGTAATGCTGCAGCGTGAAGGCATCGGGCAGCACGCTGAAGCTCCAGATGGTGCCGAGCGAGAGCAGCAGGATGCCGATATGCGGGCTCAAGGCCACCAATAGGGCCAGGATGATGAAGCCCCAGGCCAGCAACATCTGCGGCTTGCTCAGGCGCCGCCGCCCCAGGCCGCCGCCGCCGCGCTGCTGCGTGGAATAATCCTTGCCGCGCAAAGCCAGTGCCGAGAGCGCCATGGCGGCGAGCGAGAAGCCCACCAGGATCACGGCAATGACATAACCCATCGGGTCATTCATGCCCACCGAGGTGATGCGCAGATAGGCTTGCGGCGCCAGCATGTTGGTGACGCTGAGCAACAGGGGCGTGCCAAGATCGTCGAATACTTTGACGAAAACCAGCGAAGCGCCGGCGATATAGCCCGGCAAAGCCAGAGGGAAAACGATGCGGCGGAACAGCGTGAAGCCATGGGCGCCGAGATTCTGCGCCGATTCCTCCATGGCGCTGTCGATATTGTTCAGCGCCGCCGTCAGGTTCAGCAGAATGAAGGGGAAGTAATGCAAAGCCTCAACGAAGACCACGCCGTTCAATCCATCCATGAAACCGATGCGGAAGCCGAACCAGTCATTCAGCAGCAGATTCACGCTGCCATTGCGGCCGAAGATCAACTGCATCGCCACGGCGCCCACGAAGGGCGGCATCACCAGCGGGATCACGCCCAAGGCCTGGATCAGGCTGGCGCCGGGAAAGCGGAAACGCGCCAGCAGATAGGCTAGCGGCACAGCGATGAGTGTGGCCCAGACCACGCTCATCGCCGCGACATAGAAGGAATTGAAGAAGCTTTCGCGGAACAGCGAGGTACGGAAGAAATCAACGAAATGCACCAGGGTGAAGCCGTCAGGTCCGCGGAAAGCGGTGACGGCCACATTGACCACCGGCAGCACCAGGAACAGCAGCAGGAACAGCCCAACACCCAAGCCCAAGGCAAGAGCGAAGCCATTGCCCTGCATTGACCGGCGCAGGGCAATCATTGTCGATGCCACCTTACTTGGCCGCCTTCAGCGCCTGCTCGGCCAGGGTTTTCGCCTCGGCATAGTTCTTCTTGGCGAAGGCATCCCATTGCTCTTCATATTGCGCCTGGCGCGCCGCTGCCGGTTTGTCCTTGGAGGTCGGCTGGAAAGCGCCAGCGATGGCCGGATCGTTGGCTTCCTTGTCGCTGATCGGCACAGCCATGGCCTTGGCGCGGGCCGCAGCCAGCAGCTTCTCGGCTTCCGCCGTCTTCTTCTTCGCCATAGCAGCATCGGCGGCATGGATCGCCTTCCAGGCTTCGTTCAGTTCCTTGAGGCGGAAGGTGATCAGGCGGTCATACAGCGAATTGACCAACTCATAGCGCGCTTCCGAAAGATCGGAATCAAACGACACCTTGGCGCCCAGCTTGGTGTTCTTGAACGGGTTGGGATAATCCGCCGGCGCCTTGGCATAGGTCTCGGGCCGCACCGGCAGGCGGCTGATCTTCGGGTTGAGCAGGATTTCCTGGCCCTCGGCCGACATCAGGAATTCCACGAAGGCTTCGGCCGCCTTGCGGTTCTTGGCATTGTTCACGATGCCGACGCTGGCCGGCACGATGGCGGTGAGTTCAGGATAGACGAATTCCACCGGGAAGCCGCTGCCCTTGGCCGAGAGGCCGAAGAAATCGATCACGATGCCGAGGCCATATTGCCCGCTATTCACGGAATCAGGCACGCCGAAGCTGCGGTCGGAAACGGTGACCAGGTTGCCGCCAATCTCCAGCAGCGTACCCCAGCCCTTGGCCCAGCCTTCGCCCTGCAGGATGGTTTCCACCGTGAGATGCGTGGTGCCCGAGCGCGACGGCGCCGAGATGCCGACATGGCCGGCATAGATCGGCTTCTTCAGGTCATCCCATTCCTTCGGCACCGGCAGCTTATTACCCTGCAGATAGCGCGAATTATACATGATGCCGTAGCCCGAGGCGGCGAAGCCGAAGAAATAGCCATCGGGATCGTTGATCGGGAAGGCGCCCACCTTGGCCGGAATGCCGCTGGCCTGCAGCTTATATTGGCTGAGGAGCTTGCCCTTCTTCAGCACCTCGAAAGCATCGGGTGCCGAAACCCAGAACAGGTCTGGCGGATTGCTCTGGGTTTCGCGGATATAGGCCACGGCCGCCGTGGTGTTGCGGTTCTGCACTTCCACCTTGGTGCCGGGATATTTCTTCTCGAAGGCGGCGGCATAGGGGCCGGTCAAATCCTTGGAGAAGGAGGTGATCACCACCACCTTGTCTTCCAGGCCGTGGGCGAAGGCGGTGGTGCTGAGAAGCAGGGCACCGCCAAGGGCGGCAAAAAGGGCGCGGCGAGCAAGGCGCATGGGTTCCCTCCCAGGGATTTGTCAGTTTATTGGAAAACCGTAACAATCCCTGGCAGGCTTGGCAACGGACCGGATGCCGGCCAAACGCCGCCGATCCGCATAATTTAGCTTGCGTGGGGCATTGCGGTCGGGCGATGAATGCCTGATGTAAAGGCTGGATTACCCGATGATGCAATGGATCGATATCGTATCGCCGCGGCTGCGGTCAGTACATCAGGAATGGATCAAGCGGCGCAGTGCGTCGCTGATGCCTGATCTGCGCATCTACAATGATTTCGCCAGCCAGCCGCCGGCTCATCTGGCGCATGATGTGGCGGTCACGGCGTTGGTGCCGGCGGCGGAAATGCCGATCGTCAGGCATGTCGGCCAGAAACTGGCCAGCATGCTGTCGTCTTGCCGCAATGGCATCAGCTTTGCCGATCTGGTAACGCCGACAGAGCAGACTGCCATTGTCATGCCGGTGCAGCGCGCCTGCCGCACCCGGCAGCCGGAATGCCGGCGCATGGCCAGCCGCACGCCAGGAGAGAAGGGGATCGAGATGCTGGTGTTGCCTTTTGGTGATGGTGGCGTGCATGTGCGCGTGGTGCATGTGATCTTTGATCACCCCACTTTGCCCTGGCGGGGGCAGCTCTCATGATTGCCGCCGCTCTGCCGGAAGATGAAGTCCATCGCCTGGATGCGTTGCACTCGCTGGAACTGCTGGACAGCCCGGCCGATGCCGATTTTGATGCCGTGGTGCAGCTCGCCCAGGCATTGTTCCAGGTGCCGATCTGCCTGATCTCGCTGATCGATCAGGATCGGCAATGGTTCAAAGCCTGCATTGGCCTTGATGATTCTGAAACCTCGCGCGAGGTTTCGTTCTGCGCCCATGCCATCTTGCAGCCGGCCAATGTGTTCGTGGTGCTGGACGCCACCCAGGATCAGCGCTTTCACGATAACCCGTTGGTCAGCGGTGCCCCGCATATCCGCTTCTACGCTGGCGCGCCAATCCTGCTGCCCAGTGGTTATCCGATTGGCACTGTCTGCATCATCGACTCGGTGTCGCGCAGCGATTTCGGACCTGAGGCGATGAGGCAGCTCAAGGCCCTGGCCGATGTGGCGCTGAACGCCATTTCACTGCGTGCGTTGCGTGGCCAGCTTGATCTGGCGCGCGCCATTGTAGACCGGCATCAGGTATTGCTGCAGGCAACGCGGCAGCCCGTGGCGCTGGCTGATGCAGCCGGCCAGGTGCAGGATTGCAATCTGGCTTTTGAGGCGCTGAATCTGGAAGCCGAAGCCTGGCTGCCCGATGCCGCCCATGCCGAGGACGGCATCTACATTTTGCCGCAGGGCCGCTTCCGCATCTTGCGGGATGCGGAAGGCTTCATTCTGATCGGCCTGCCGTCATAAGCCTCAGCCGACCGATCAGCTATTGGGCGTGAACAGGATCTTGCCCCGGCGGCCTTCTCGGGCCGCATGCGCCAGCGCCTTGGCGGCATCGGCCAGGCCATAGGTGGCTTCCACTTCCACATGGATGGTGCCGTTGGCGATCAGGCCGATCAGCTTGCCATAGGTCTCGCGCATCTGCTCCGGCGTGGCGGTGGCGAACCAGCGCGCCAGCCAGAAGCCGCGCAGCGACACATCGCGGAACACCACTTCACCGGCATCCATCTGGCAGGGCTGGCCCGAGAGCAGGCCGTAATTCACCACCACGCCGCCATCAGCCAGTGACTGGCCGATACGCCGCGTGCCTTCGCCGCCCACGGCATCAATGCCCAGCTTGGGTCGCGCCTCCTTGCCGGTGATCGCGGCCACGCGCGCGGCAAGGTCAGGCCCATCCACCAGCACGGCATCGGCGCCCAGCTTGGTTAGATCATCAATCAGGTCCGGTCGCCGCACCACGCTGATGCTGCGCAGGCCCAGCGTCTTGGCCAGCTTGATCACGCTGTGCCCCACGCCGGAATTGCCGGCATTCTGGATCACCCAGGCGCCTTCTTGCGGCGCCACGAATTGCGTCAGCATCAGCCAGGCGGTTGGCGGGTTCACGGTCAGCATCGCCAGCTGCAGCGCATCGGCGGGCGGCAGCGCAAACAGCTTGCCGGCCTTGGCCTTCACCTTCTGGCGCCAATTGCCGCGCCCGGCAAACAGCAGCATCACGCGGTCGCCGGTTTTCAGATGCGTCACGCCGGGACCCACGGCGGTCACCTTGCCCACACCCTCGCCGCCGGCCCAGACCGGCAGCGGCGGCGGCTCGGCGCCATACTTGCCCTCGAATTGCAGCAGGTCGGCCGGATTGATCGGCGCGGCTTCCACGTCGATGCTCACTTCGCCCTCGCCGGGCGCGCCAGGATCGGGCAGGTCGATCACCTCGGCCACGTCATGAGCTTTGCCAAAACGCGAAAAACGGATTGCCTGCGGCATGGTCTTTTTCCTCCCGATGAATCTGGGCGGCAAGGTAGGGCGGCTTAAGGGGGTTATCCAGGGGCAGACCCCGCCGCTGGCAGCAATTTCTTAACCCCCAGGCGCCAAACTGGCGTGATGTTCAGCCTGCTTTCGCCCCAGCCCTATGCGGTCTATCAGCGCCATTTCGACAGCCTCGGGGAGCAATATGCCGACCGCGAAGGCGGGCCGGCGCGTGGCAGCGGCAAGGTGCGTTTCGCCGGACGGGCCGATCCCGGCGATGTGCTGGAATTGCTGGTCACCACCAATACTTTTCCGCGCCTGCCGGTGGGGCCGCATCTGCGTTTCCGCCCTGACGACAACGGCGTTTTCAGTTTCGACCAAACCTTGCCGGCCGGCGGCTGGTATCTCGCTTCGCTGGCGCGTGGTGAGGAAACCATCACCACCGGCCCCTTCGGTGTCGGCGAGGTCTATCTGGTCTCCGGCCAATCCTATGTTGGCAATTATCACGATGCGCGCCTGTCGGTGACCGAGCCGCAGGGCCGCGTGGTGGCTTATAACCCGTTGCGCAAATACTGGCGCGTGGCCCATGACCCGCAGCCCTGCGTGGATTTCCCCGATGACGGCGAGCGCTACTGGGCCTTTGCCAGCCGCAAACATGCCGGCAACACCATGAGCCAGCGTTTCGATGGTGGCTCGGTCTGGCCTTTGGTGGGCGACATGCTGGTGGGCGTGCTGGGCGTGCCGGTGGCCTTCGCCAATGTCAGCTATGGCGGCGCATTGCTCACCGAATGGGATACCGAGGCCGGCCCGCTCTATATCGCACTCGAGCGCCTGGCCGAAGAGATCGGCTCGTTCCGTGCCGTGCTCTGGGCCCAGGGCGAAAGCGATATTGCGCGCGAAACCGATACCGCCGATTGGCTGGCCCGTCTGCTGGCGGTGAAAAGCACACTGGCGGCCAAGCTTGGCGCTGCGCCGGATTGGCTGATCGCCAAATCCACCCATCATCCGCTGTATTATCGCCGCGCCGAGCTCGAGGCGGCGATGCGCGGCGCCATTGATGGCTTGTGGCGCGGCGATCCGGAAGTCTTCCCTGGCCCCGATACCGATTGGCTTGGCGGCGATGAAAATCGCGGCCAGCTTGCCAGCGCCTGCCATTTCACGGCGGAAGGCCAGCGCCGCGCCGCCTGGCTGTGGTTCCACGCCCTGCTGGCGCATCTGCAAGCGCGGCATCCCTGACCGCCATGCTGGTCTCGGCTGCCCGCTATTTCACGCCGGCCGATCAGCAGGCTTTCGTTGCCCTGTCGGGTGATGCCAATCCCATGCATGTGGATGCCGTGGCGGCGCGAAGGCTGCTATTCGGTGGTCCTGTGGTGCATGGCGTGCATCTGCTGCTCTGGGCCCTGGATGAAGTGGCGAAGCTTCAAGCCATCCGCTCCTTCGAGGCGCATTTCATCGGCCCCGTCTTGGTGGGTGATGGCGTGACCTTGCGCCCGGGCAATCGCCCCGGCCTGCTGGAAATCCAGGGCGAGGCTGCGCTGGCCACGCAGATCCGTGTTGAACTGGGCGAAGCACCGATTGGCTTGCCAGTCACCGATGCGGCACAAGCGCCGGGCGCGGTGCTGGCACGCGAGGCGGCTGATCTGGCGCAGGCTGCCGGCAGTCTGCCGCTCTACCTGGATGCGGCGCTGGCAGAGAAACTGTTTCCCAATCTGCTCAAGCGTCAGGGTGCTGCCTGGCTGGCGGATTGCCTAGCCGCCACGCGGCTGGTGGGCATGATCTGCCCGGGCCGCGATTCCGTGTGCGGCCAGCTCAGCATGAAGCCGGCAACCAACCTAGAGGCCGCTTTCAGCTATCGCGTGGCCCAGGCCAACGCGCATCTGCGGCTGCTGCGCATCGCGCTGAACGGCGCCGCCCTGCAAGGCAGCGCCACGGCCTTCATCCGGCCGCCGCCGGTGGCGCAGATCACGGCAGCTGCGGCGCGGCAGCGCGTGGCACAGGATGCCTTCGCCGGCCAGCAAGCCTTGGTATTGGGCGGCTCACGCGGCCTAGGCGAGGCCACAGCCAAATTGCTGGCGGCTGGTGGCGCAGCCGTCACGCTCACCTATCGCCAGGGTGGCGCGGATGCTGCGGCCATTGCTGCCGAGATCAACGCCGCTGGCGGCAAGGCCGTGGCGCTGCCCTATGAGGCGGGAGCGGCTGCCAGCCTGCCGCCCGGCCTTTTCGATCAGGCCTATTATTTCGCCACACCGCATCTGGGCCGCTTGAGCCGCGCCGATGCCCTGGAGCCGATCCTGGTGGATGGTTTTGCTCAGCTTGCCGCAGCCCTGCGCGCGCGCCACGCGGGCCGCCTGGCGCTGTTCTATCCGTCCACGGTTTTCCTCGATGAAAAGCCAGCGGGTTTCGAGGCCTATTGCGCCGCCAAGGCCAAGGCCGAAGCCTTGTGCGCCGATCTGTCACGCCAGCCGGATATGGTGCTCTGCGCGCCGCGCCTGCCGCGCCTGCAAACCGACCAGACGGCCAGCATTGTGCCCAAACCCGCTGCCGAACCGGCCACCGTTTTGCTGCCCTGGCTATTCGCTATGCGCGACAAGCCGCCCGGCCTTTATGCTAAACTGCCTGAACAGAATTTTTGAGGCGTCATGAGCGGCGTTGATCCCCAAGCCCTGAAAGCTGCCCTGGCGGAAAACCGCCCGGGCGATGCCCTGCATATCCTGGCCGAGATGTGGCGTGCCAAGCCGGGCCAGCTCACCGCCGGGCAGATATTGGGCTGCCGCGACGCCCTGCTGCCGCGCCTGAAGCCTTTCCGCATCAGCCTGGCGCGCTCCTACACGCTGGAGCCGTTGCTGCCGCTGTTGCGCGCCCGCGCGTTGCTTGAAGGCGTCGATCTCTCGATTACACTTGGCGAGTTCAACAATTTCGGCGCTGAACTTTTTGATGCCAGCAGTGCTTTGTTGAAGCCGCAGCCCGATGCGCTGTTCCTGGCCTTGCAGACCCGCGATGTGGCACCGAAATTATGGACTGATTTTCCCGGCCTGGACGCGGCTGCGGCGCAGAAGCTGGTGGATGAAACCGTGGGCTTCTATCAGGGCCTGATCGGCGGCTTCCGCCGCGCCAGTGCCGCACCGTTGATCCTGCAGGGTTTGGAAGCGCCGGCGCGCCGCGCTTTCGGCGCGCTGGATGCGCGGCTCGGCCTGGGTCAGGCGGCGGCGATCGAGCAGGTGAATGACCGCCTGCGCGCCTTCTGCGCCAAGCAGAGCGGCGTGTATTTCCTGGACATGGATGGCCTTGTGGCGCGCTTTGGCCGCCAGGCCTGGTATGACGAACGCAAATGGCTCACCGCGCGCATGCCGATTGCCGCGCCCGCGCAGCCGGCCTTCCTGGATGAGTTGCTGCGTTTCCTGGTGCCGCTCTGCCGGGGCACCGCCAAGGTGCTGGTGCTCGATCTGGATAACACGCTGTGGGGCGGCGTGATCGGCGAGGAGGGCGTGAACGGCATCGGCCTGAGCCACGAATATCCCGGCGCCGCTTTCCGCGCGCTGCAGCAGGTGGCGCTGGATCTGCACAAGCGCGGCATCCTGATCGTGCTCTGCTCCAAGAATAACGAAGCTGATGCTTTTGAGGCTTTCGACAAGCATCCCGAGATGCTGCTGCGCCGCGAGCATGTGACCGCCCATCGCATCAACTGGGAGCATAAGGCCGATAATCTGCGCAGCCTGGCCAAGGAATTGAATCTCGGCCTGGATAGTTTCGTGTTCGTAGATGACAACCCGGCCGAACGCGCGCTGATCCGCCAGGAATTGCCCGATGTGCGCGTGCTGGAATTGCCCCCTGAGCCGATGCTCTATGCCGAGGCGCTTCAAAGCGTGCCGTGGTTCGAGCAATTGACGCTCACGGCAGAAGACTTGGCCCGTGCAGCCCTTTATGCCGAGGAGCGCCAGCGCCAGACGGTAATGGACGAAGCCGGCAGCCTGGAGGCTTTCCTCGCTTCGCTGGATGTGCGCGTGGCGGTGGCGCCTGTTGATGCCGGCTCGCTGGCCCGCGCCGCGCAACTGACGCAGAAGACCAATCAGTTCAACCTCACCACGCGGCGCTATCAGGAAACCGCTTTGGCCGAGCGCGCGGCTTCCGCCCAATCGGCGGCCTATGTGCTGCGCAGCGGTGATCGCTTTGGCGATAACGGCATTGTCTGCGTTGGCCTGCTGGATTTCAACGGCCCGCTGGCTGAAATCGATACCCTGCTGATGAGCTGCCGCGTCATCGGGCGCGGTGTAGAGACGGCGTTTCTCTCGGTGCTGATGCAGCAGGCAGCTTTGCGCGGCGCCAAGCGCATCGGCGGTTGGTTCCTGCCCACGGCCAAGAATGCGCCCTCGGCGGATTTCTATGCGCGCCACGGCTTTGCCGAAGGCCATGGCAATGGCGAGGGTGGCGTGTGGTGGGACTATGATCTCGGCGTCCAGGGCGCGGTACCGCTGCCGGCCTGGATCCGCTTAGAGCAGTAACACCGTTTCGCGCCAGCGCTCTGGCAGCAGGCGGTTGCCCAGCACCAGGCTGGCGCGCGGCGTGAAGCCCGCCTGGGCCAGCGGCTCGGCGGCGGCGGCATTGGGCGCCACCACCATCACGCGCTTGCATTGCAGATGCTGCAGGATGCCGCCCAGGCGCTGCAGGTCATGCGCCAGATCATCGGGATGCAGCATCGCCAGCACGAAATCGAATTGCTTGGGCACCTTGGCGCCAGCGATATGCTGCAAATCCAGGTCAGATCGGCCGCAGAAGCCAGCAATGCGCTGCGCGAGCGTCAGCCGGCCTTCGGTTTCGATCAGCGAGGTGCAGCGTTCCGCCAGGCCTGGCGGCAGCATAATGCCGAGGAAGCCCTCGCGGGCATTCACGATCAGCAGGTTGGGATTGGGCACGGCCAGCAATTGCGGCAGCAGATGCTCCAGCGCCTTGGTGCCCACATGGGCGGCCGCCACCTTGTCGGATTTGAAGGCATTGGCCGGAATCACATTGGTTTCGCTCCATAGCCGCGTCTCGCCGCCGGGCGAGACCGGCAGGGTGAACACATAAGACCATGGCGCTTCCGGGCTCTGCTCCATGCGCGGGGTGAGGAAACCGATCTCGCGCAGGGCGCTCTCCAGGATCGGCATGGCGGCTTCGCTCAAATGCACATCGTCGTTATAGGCCTCGGCCGCCATCTCGCGGCGCAGCAGGCCGGTGGCGGGATCAGTCAGTTGGTCCCACACATCGATGAAATGCACGCCATGCAGCGGGCAAAGCTCGCGCAGGCCGTCATTCAGCTGCCGCGCCAGTTCATTCAGCACCGGATCATAGGTCGGCAATGCGTTGAGCAGGGCCACGCGCGCCTCGGCATGGCGCTGCAGGCCGGGCAGCAGCTGGTTATAGCGCCCCAGGCTGGCGCGCATGAATTCGCGGTCCAGCTCGGTCACCGGGCCGGCCTCAGGCCGCGTCTTGTGATAGTTCAGCACATGGCACAAGGCTTCGCCTGAGAGCACCATCAGCGTGTCCTGGCGCTTGTCCAGCCGGGCGAAATTATCCGCGATGCGCTGCACCGAGGCTTCGGCGCTGGCATCGGTGAGCAGCATCATATCCGGCCCCATGCCGGCAAAGACCGGGAAGAAATACGGCCGGCAGCCGAAGACCCGCACATGGCTGGTGCCCAACACATTCACATAGGGCGGCACCAGGGGCGGGCGGGCATGCACCAGTTCGGCCGGGCCGATGGCCGGGCGCGCGGCGCGGATGAAGGCGCCGAGAATTCCCAAGGCGGGCAATTGCAGCGAAATGCCAGGCAGGGCCTGGCGCAGGGCGGTGATCAGGCCTTCGGCGCCCAGGTCATCGCGCGCGCGGCGCAGCGCGGCATTGATGCTGGCTGGCGAACCGCCGGCGGCCAGCGCCGCCATGGCTTCTGCAAAAGCTGTGGTCATGGCGGGCTCAGGCGATCTTGGCCGCCACGATGTCGCAAATCTTCTTCACCGAGACCATGGCCTCGATTTCCTCGGGCGCCAGCGTGAAGCCGAATTCCTCTTCCAGCGCCAGCATCAGGTTGAGATGGCGCAGCGAATCCCAGGCAGACAGCGAATTGGGCTGGGTGTCCTCGGCGATTTCCGAGGGGTCCACCATCATCACCGCCGCCATCACCTGACGTACCGCCTCGAAATGCTGCATGTCTCGCTCGATCCTGTTCTCTGGCCTGTTCGTCTGACTAAGCCCCAACCCTAGGGGCCGAAGCTTAAAACCGGCTTAAAATGCTCTGGCCCCATTGATCCAGCCGCCAAGGCGGCCCCATACCAGCCTCTGGCGCGGCTTTGTGACCGCTGGCACAGCGCCGGGCCGGCAAAAGCGGTACACAGATCATAACAGGGCGCAACAAAGGGGCCAGGGCAATGACTATCCCGCAGCAGCTTAAAGCGTTGGAAGCCTATTGGATGCAGCAGCAGGCGCGGCGGCAGGCTTTGCCGGATCGCTCGGCCTTCGGGCCGCTGGATTTGCGCCCCTGGCTCGGCCATCTCGCCATGATCGTGGTGGAGCCGGGCAGCCCCGATAATGCGGCGCCGCGCTTCCGCGTCACCCTCTCGGGCAGCCAGATGGATGATTATCGCGGCGGCCTCAGCATCACCAACCGCTATATCGACGAACTCTGCCAGGGCCGCATCAGCACGGAAGTGTATTTCCGCCGCGCGGTGGCAAGCCGCCAGCCGGTCAGCTTCGTGCACGATAATTCGCAGCACAGCATCCTCTATGGCCGCATCGCCAAGCTGCTGCTTCCGCTTAGCCAGGATGGCAACCGCGTGGACCGCATCCTGGTCGGCGCCTATGCGCTCAGCGAAGCCGCCCAGGGCGAAACCCTGTGCGCGCCGCGCCGCCTGATGCCGCAGCCAGCCCTGGCCGCCTGAACAAGGCTTGGCTAAGCTTGGGGCCATGACGCTCCCTGACGCGACCAATGAAGCCGCCGCCGCTGTTGTTGCCTTCTGGCGCCAGGCCGGGCCGGAACGCTGGTTCGCCAAGGATGATGCCTTCGACGCTGATTTCCGCGCGCGGTTCCTCGATCTGCATCTGGCCGCCGCACGGCGCGCGCATGATGATTGGCTTGGCTCAGCGGAAGGCGCGCTGGCGCTGATGATCCTGCTCGATCAATTCCCGCGCAATTGCTTTCGCGGCTCAGCTCAGATGTATGCCACCGATCCGCTGGCGCGGCATTGCGCGGATCGCGCCATTGCCGCTGGCCTGGATCAGCAGGTGACGCCGGATTTGCGGCTGTTTTTCTACCTGCCGTTTGCGCATTCGGAAAACCTCACCGACCAGGATCGTTCGGTGGCTTTAGGCAAGGTGCTGGGCGGCGACCCGCTTGAGCATGCCGAAGGCCACCGCGCCATCATCCGCCGCTTCGGCCGCTTCCCGCATCGCAACGCCTTGCTTGGCCGCGACACCACGGCGGAAGAACAGGCGTTTCTTGATGAGGGGGGCTTCAAGGGGTGAGGGTGTTCTGCCCCTAAAAATATTCTTGCATGCATAACCCGCTCAAGTCGTGAGTGGTGAACTTCACCTTGGCGGCAACAATTGAGCCAGAAAAAATTTAGTATCTGTATTTTTTGACGGTTTTGATTGAGCGTCAATTCTTTATATAATCTCATATGAAACTACTGCCCGTTTCACTCAAGTTTAAAGCGACGCCGAATTGCGATCACTAGGAAGCCAATAGACAGCGTTCCCAACAAACCAAGTATTGCCAAAGTAAATGTGGAAAAAGGTGACGTAGTAACGAGGAGTGGCTTAGTTTGAAGTAATCCAAGTGGGTTTAAAATGCTGCTAATAGAGTAAACAAGTGCCCGCAGAGTTTTGTTGTAATGTGCGTCGCCCAAAAGCTCATATTTCCATCCAACCGCCTCTTTTGGGTCGGCGACTTGTAAGTTTCCACTTATTAAACATATGGCAGTCATGATGGCCGTTATGGCAACCAAACTTATGAGTGGCCGGCTTGCTGAATTACCGTAGTCAGCCATTACCTCATATAGCCAAGAGAAGAATTTATTGGGCCATTTATCTAATGTTCGGTCTATAGCGAGTTCTGCGCTATGAAAAATTCCGGCGGCTAAAATGTTGTTTAGCTTAAGGAGGTGGGCGCGGATGTCGCGTAGTCGTTGTGGGTTGATGGCGCCGCTTGGTTCACGTGGAAGGTACATGTCGCGAATTACAACCGGCCCAGTAAATGGATTTGGGCTATCGGCGCTTGGAGTTACTACTGATAAAGCGCCACCTCGTTCAATTTCCAAATGGCGGATGCTCGCTTTCGCTAGAGTGATTGTGCCAAACCAACAGTTGGTAATGCTGAGATGCGCGGCGGCATCTTCATATACTTGGAGGTGTCCGATAAAGCAGTCAGACAGAATGAGGTTTTGTCTGGGCTGCACTGTGAACACATGCCTTACTCTTAACGACTTCAGCGCAATAGATCGATCTGCGCGAGATTTCACATGTAGCTCAATAAGTTTTCCTTTAATGATGCTAAAATCCACATCGGGAAAATTGTCATCCCAGACAATGCTGATGTTTCTTCCTGACGCAAATTCGCTGAGAATATACTTGCGGAACGCCTCAGGGTTAACTGCATATCCCTCTTTTTGGGCTATATTTGCATAGTTTTTATAGCTAAGGAGAACGGGGGCGCCAACCGCTTCTTTGCCTTGAGAGGCGTATTCCTCAAAATTCCTCAAACCCTCAGGGACGGTTCTGAAATTTATAATTTTTTGAAGAAAGTTTTTCATGGCTGTGCCTTTGAACGGTTTTCCTTTTTGTGTCGGGCCTTCCCTGTAGGTGATAAATTCATCGTTGTAATTTACCCTTGAATTTATTGTATGAGTTTAGAGTTCGACAAGTTGATATTTAACGCGCCAACCCCACCCTTCGATAGCCCAATGCTTCCGCGATATGCAGCCGCGTGATGCCGGCGCTGCCTTCCAGATCGGCCAGCGTGCGCGCCACGCGCAGCACGCGGTGATAGCCGCGTGCGGTAAGGCGCAAAGATGTAGCGGCCTCGGTGAGCAGGCTGCGGCCGGCGGCATCGGGCGTCGCCACGCTTTCGAGCAATTCGCCATCGGCCTCGGCGTTGCAGCGCACGGGCTCTGCGCCATTCATGGCGCAGGCATAGCGGGCGCGCTGGATGTCGCGGGCTTTGGCCACGCGCGCCGCTACCTCTGCCGAGCCTTCGCGGGGCGCGGGCAGGGCGAGGTCGGCGGCTTCCACGGCTGGCACCTCGATATGCAGGTCGATGCGATCGAACAGCGGGCCGGAGATGCGCGCCTGATAATCGGCGCCGCATTTCGGCGCTTTGGAACAGGCCTGCGCCGGATCGGCGAGATAGCCGCAGCGGCAGGGATTCATTGCCGCCACCAGCTGGATGCGCGCCGGATAACTGACATGGGCATTGGCGCGGGCCACCACGGCGCGGCCTGATTCCAGCGGTTGGCGCAGGCTATCCAGCACCACGCGGCTGAATTCCGGCAACTCATCGAGGAACAGCACGCCGAGATGCGCGAGACTCACCTCCCCAGGTTTCGCGCGTAGGCCGCCGCCGATCAGTGCTGCCATGGAAGCCGAGTGATGCGGATTGCGGAACGGCCGCCGCCGCGTCAGCTTGCCATTCTCCAGCTGGCCGGCGAGCGAAGCGATCATGCTCACTTCCAGTATCTCGGCCGTGTCGAGCGCGGGCAGCAAACCCGGCAGGCGCTGCGCCAGCATGGATTTGCCCGCGCCCGGCGGGCCGATGAGCAAGAGGTTATGGCCGCCGGCTGCTGCCACTTCCAGCGCGCGCTTGGCGCTTTCCTGGCCCTTGATGTCGCGCAGATCGAGCCGGCTTGTGTCATCTGGGGCTGCTTCGGCGCGTGGCATGGGCAGCATCTGCGCGCCCTTGAAGTGATTGACCAAGGCTAGGAGGCTCGGCGCCGCGATCACGCCGCCGCCGGATTGCGTGCTGCCGGCCCAGGCGGCCTCACCGCCCTGGGCGGCCGGGCAGATCAGGCCCTTGCCCATGGCGTTGGCGGCGATAGCGGCGGGCAGCACGCCGGCCACCGGGCCGATGGCGCCATCCAGTGCCAATTCGCCCAGCGCCACATGCTCGTCCAGCGCATCCAGCGGCAGCACGCCCATGGCGGCGAGCAAAGCCAGCGCGATGGGCAGATCGAAATGGCTGCCTTCCTTGGGCAGGTCAGCCGGCGCGAGATTGACCGTGATGCGCTTGGGTGGCAGGCCGAGGCCGATGGCGCCCAAGGCGGCGCGCACGCGCTCGCGGCTTTCCGCCACCGCCTTATCGGCGAGCCCCACCACGGCGAAGGCCGGCAGGCCGGAAGCGATCTGCACCTGCACATCCACCGGCAGCACCTCGATGCCCTGGAAGGCGACGGTCTGGATGCGTGCGACCATCTAGCGCGCAACGATAGGAAGGAGGCTGGAATACATGCATAGGATGGTATGGGGCGATGGCTGCGAAGCCAAGCGCTATTCGGCTTGGATTCGGGCGCATCCGCATTGGTCTCAAGCGGCGGCTTGAAGCGCCGCCGCTTGCTTTGCGTCAGGCCGCCGAGGCGGGCTGCATGTTCTTCGCTGCGGTCTTCACCAGCTCGAAGATGGTGGCGCGCAGATCCTGGCTCGGGATGCGGCCAAAATAGCGCACCAGTTCCAGCGCCTGACGGCGCGAGGCATCACCGTAATCAAAGCGGGTGTCGCTCTGCTCGCCGCCATCGGCGGCGCCCAGCGGCGCATTGGCCTTGATATCCTCGAAGAAGAAGGACGGCGTGACATTGAGGATGGTGGAGAACTGCATCAGGCGGCTGGCGCCGATGCGGTTCAGGCCTTTCTCGTATTTCTGGATCTGCTGGAAGGTGATGCCCACGGCCTGGCCGAGCACGGTCTGGCTCATGCCGGCCAGGGTGCGGGCTTCGCGCAGGCGGGCGCCCACCAGGATGTCATGGGGGTTGGGGCTGGTTTTCGGCGGCTTCGACATGGTGGCCCTCCTGGCGTGAAGTCCGATGCGCGATGCACCAAGCTTTTTGCCGGTACATTCTCATCAGTATGTGCGTCTAGAATTGTCCAATTTGGAAAATTTTGCAAGAAAAATGTGGTTTATGGAAAAGTTCTTTTTGGCGATTACGCGTAAAACCATGCGTCGCGCGCAACAAAATACCGCGCTTAACCTGCGTAAGCCGCCATTAACCACGTTCTAATTAGTATTCCTGTTATCCGGATACAACTTGCCCAACCGGGCGAGTGGGCTCGGGTGGTTGCCAGCAAGGGAGATACCCCATGCGTAAAACACCATTCACCGCTCAAAGCTATATAGAGACCATTCTGCTGCAACTCGAAAAAATGGGCTACAGCCTGTTCCTGGAATCGGACCTGCAGGATTGGGTCCGCTTCATCGCCGAGTCGCCGGCCACTGCCGGGATCAATCCGAGTTTTGATCCCAAGCATCATGACCTGCGCCCGGGCAGCGGCGATCATTACTGGCTGCGGCTGATGGCAGGCGGCAAGCCGGCTGCCTGCATCGCCTTCCGCCTGTTCGATCTGCCGGGCGGCTGGATCGGCCTGCTGCGCTCGGGCCGGTTATGGTCGCAGCATCTGGTGCCGCTGGCCTTTCCGCGCGTGGTGCATCCGGGCGCGCGCGATTACAGCGGTCGCATCGGCCATCATGGCGGCCTCTGGGTGCATCCTGAGCATCGTGGCCGGCATCTGCCCTATCTGCTCACCCATCTGGTGCGCGCGCGCTCCATGCAGTATCTCGGCGTTGAGCATCATTGCGGCATTGTTTTCGAAGGCCTGAAATCATCCGGCCTGCCCTTGCGCAATGATGGCTATGAGTATGAGCGCGCCGATCTGTCGGTGGAAGGCTTCGTGCAGGCGGTGGGGCGCAGCACGCGCATGTACACCACCTATATCTCGCGCGCCGGCATGCTGAAGCAGATTGCCGCCGGGCCGCAATTTGCCGAGGCAAAGCCGCCCTTGCTGGCAGCGAAGACTGCGCGCCGCGCCGCCTGATCGAGCCTTCAGTGCAGGATTTCGTGCAGCCGCTTGCGGTGCAGGATCGGGTGCACCAGCGTGATGATGCGGCTGACGCTGCCCGCCTCGCCGAAGGGGAACATGATGCGGTGATACACGCGCTCGGGCATCGCCACAGTGTAGAAGGCTGGAATGCCCAGCTGCTTCACCTGGCCATAGGTGTGAATCGCCACCGCCTTGGCCAGCGGCGAGGAGGCATCGGCCAGCTTCTGGCCCTGGATGCGCTCGCCGTCCATCACGAAATGGTTCGGTTCATGATCCAGCATGATGAAATCGGCCATGTCGGTGGCTGTGGTATCAACCATATGCGCGGGATCAGGCGCGAAGACCCAGCGCGCGCGCTTCAGGAAGGCCATGGCATCGCGGGTATGGCGGCCCGAACGCTCATAGATCGCCAGCGCCAGCGAAGCCTTGGAATCAGTGAGCGCCGCCTCGCGGATATCGGTGTAATCGATCTGCACCACGGACTGGTCCGTGTCGTGGATCGTATGCCGCTTACTCGAGGTGAGCATGGCCCTGTTAACCGCCCCGAATGCTGAATGTCCTGCATTGGATAATACCGACTTTAAACTTGTGTCGATAGGGGCAAGTGCAGGTATAGGATGAGTGGTCAGTAGTTTTCGGGGATGCCTTGTTCAACTATAACGGCCTGCCGGTCGCCTGCCGCCTCGCGGTCAGCGCGTTGGCTTAAGCCACGGCCGATCAGATGCAGGCGCTGGGTGGCGGTCAGGTTGATGTCGAGGGCAGCGGCGATGTCGCTGGCATGGATATCGGCATCCAGAAAGGCCTGCTGTTCCCCATCGCCATTCGCGGCGGCCTCGATAATCGCCAATAAATGCGGGCGGAATCGCGCAGGCAGGCTCTGCCACAGGCGGGCCATGGCGGCAGCATCCTCAAGATCGGTGCTCGCGGCCGCATCGGCAAGCTGGCCCGGCGGGCTGAGCAGGGCGGCCGGGCTGCGGCTATAGGCTTCGCCCAGGCGATGCAGCCAACCATCGGTCAGGCGCAGGCGGCCATTCTCCAGCTTGCTCAGCGTGGAGGCCGTGCAACGCGCTCGTTGCGCAGCCTCGATCAGCGTCTGGCCGCAGAATTGTCTCCAGGCTTTCAAATGGTTAGGCGGATTGGCCATGATACCTGTCTCGTTGGCGGCGGGGCATCTTAGCATTGTATGTGGAATTTACCACAATTGTCCAATTTGGAAAAATCCGACCCGGTATCGGTAGCTGCCTGCAACAGTATGGCACTGGCCACGGGCGTGAGGCGGCGGTATACCGGCGCCGTTCCATTGGGGAGTAGCCTCCCGCCCCACGATGCGTGGCGAGCGGGGGAAGCGTCAACAGACTAGGTTTCGGGTATCAGCACCCGCCGCCTTGGCGCTTTCGGCAGCCTAGCCTGCTTGGTGAGACCTTTGGCTTCATTCGCTTCTCCCGGGGTTGGGCGCGGCGGGTAAGCCATTGGCCTCGTTCGTGCCCGACCCCGTGTAGCGTGCCCCACATGCTTGAAGCGTTCCTCACCGTGTCCGGCCTCGTGGCCATTGCCGAAATCGGCGACAAGACACAATTGCTCAGCCTTTTGCTGGCCGCCAAATTCCGCCGCCCCTGGCCGATCATGGCCGGCATCCTATGCGCCACCATTGCCAACCATGCGCTCGCCGCCTGGGCCGGAGTCTGGCTGGATCATCTGGTGCGGCCCGAATATCTGCGCTGGGCGTTGGGTGCCTCCTTCCTCGCCATGGCGATCTGGACGCTGAAGCCTGACAGGCTGGATGAAGGCGATGCGCCGGTGCAGGCCAGCCGCTTCGGCGCCTTCCTCGGCACGCTGCTGGCTTTCTTCCTAGCCGAGATCGGCGACAAGACCCAGATCGCCACCACGGCTTTGGCGGCGCGCTATGGCGATGTGCTGATCGTGACGGCGGCATCCACATTGGGGCTGTTTGCGGTGAACGCTCCGGTGGTTTTGCTGGGCGAAAAACTGATGCGCAGGCTGCCATTTGATTGGGTGCGCCGCGTTGCGGCCGCCGCCTTCGCCGGTGTCGGTCTTGTCACTTTGATCGGCTGGTGAGTCATGCTTAATATTATCAACGATATGACCAACCTCGGGCAAAAAACCTATTCGGCATCCGAGATTCAGTCGCTGCTCCAGGCGCTGGAGAAGCAGACCCGCCGTGCCGCCAAGAAGGCCGATGCCGCCATCGAGCGCATCTCGCGGCTGGCCTTCGAGCCCTATTACGAATACCGCGAATCGCTGGCCGAACTGGAAGGCGTGATCGTGTTGATCGAGGATCGCATGGCCAATGCCGATAAGGCGGCGCTCGCCAAGCTCACCGATTATCACACCAAGCTGATCACCGATTTGCTGCGCATGAAGATCGATGTGATCCTGCGCGTCTTCCCGGCGCTGGAAGTGGCCGCCAGCCTGCCCATGGGGGCACAGAAGGTGTTTCTCGCCACGCTTTGGGAGATGAAGGAAACCGTGGCGCATATTGATCGCGCGCAGATGAGCCATCTGCTGGATGATGAGGCGCGCAAGCGTTTGCTGGTGGCGGAAACCATCTTGAGCGATGTGGCGGCGCGCGCGCCGCGCTTGCTCGAAATCGCGGAAATGCAAAACCGCGCCGAGCCCACCTAATAGGCCACTTTCGGCAGGCTACAGCCCTGCCACACCGCCAGCAGGCGGATGGTGAAGCAGACCACGCCGCCCAGGATCGCCACCGCCATCAGAGGCTGTTTCAGCCGCAGCCCGATCACCACCACCACGGCGCCAGCGAAGGCGGCAGTGGCATAGATATCGGAATGCAGGATCAGCGGCACGCGCGCCAGCAGCATATCGCGCACCACGCCGCCGCCCACGCCCGTCACGGTGCCGAGCAAGGCGGCGGCCAGCGGATTGAGCCCGGCGCCATGGGCCTTGATCGTGCCGGCCACCGCGAACAGCGCCAGGGCCGCCGCATCCAGCACAATGATCGGGGTTTGCGGCAGGCGCAAAGCATGGCTGCCGAACACGAACACGATGGCGGCGGCCAGGAAGGCGGTGCTGGCCAGGCGCCAATCCTGCAAAGCCACTGGCGGCGTGGCGCCGATCAGCACATCGCGGATCAGGCCGCCCACCAGGGCGGTGGAAAACGCCAGCACCAGCATACCCACCGGATCAAAGCCGGCGCGCACCGCGATCAGCGCGCCCTGCAGCGCGAACAGAAACGTGCCGGCCAGATCGGCGATGAAAACCAGGCGGAGCAGGGGTGACATGCTGGGCGGCCTTTAGCTGTTGCGCCGCTCGCCGCGCAAGGTGGGCAGGCCGATGCCGGTGGAATCAAAGCCACCATCCACCGCCAGCACCTGGCCGGTGATATAGCCGGCCTGATCGCTGCACAGGAAATAGATCGCGTTAGCCAGTTCGGTTTCCAGGCCATAGCGGTTCAGCGGGATATGGTCATGGTAATCGGCGCGGATTTCCGGCGTATGCACCGCCAAAGCCATGGCGGTATCCACCGGGCCGGGCGCGATGGCATTCACGCGAATGCCCAGCGCACCCAGTTCAGCCGCCTGCTGCTTGGTCAGATGCGCCAGCCCCGCCTTGCTGGTGCCATAGGCCACACGCAAGGTGGAGGCGCGCAGGCCGGAAATGGAGGTGATGTTCACTACCGCGCCGCCGCCCTGGTCGCGCATGATGGGCGCTGCCGCCTGAGTCATCAGGAACGGCCCGGTCAGGTTCACCGCCATCACGCGGCTCCAGTCTTCCAGGCTCACCTCCAGGATCGGTTTGAAGATGGCGATGCCGGCATTGTTCACCAGGGCATCCAGGCGGCCGAAATGTTTATGCGCCTTGGCCACGGCAGCCGTCACGGCGGCCGGATCGGACACATCGGCCTCGATGCTCAATGTCGCCTGCGGCTGGTTCAGCGCCGCTTCGGCCGCGCGCAAGGTGTCGCCCAGGATATCCAGCATCGCCACGCGCCAGCCTTCGGCCAGGAATTTCTTCGCTGCCGCCAGCCCCAGGCCGCGCGCCGCCCCGGTGATAAGCGCCACTTTTTCTGTCTTGCCGGTCATGTCTGGTCCCTGGTTAGCGCAATTTAATCGCCGGAGCCTAACTTGCTGTATGGCAAGCTGCCAGGGCCGGGGCTAGATTTGCTCCCCTCAGCAGCCAGCAAAGCGACACGCCCCATGAGTATGATCGACCTGCATGCCAAGCGCCTGATCGGCCCCGTCATCCGCCTGCACCCCGATGACAATGTGGTGGTGGCGCGCATTGATGTGGTGCCGGGCATCCCGGTGGATGGCGACAACCAGCATCCCCGCTTCCTGATCCGCGACAAGGTGCAGGCCGGCTACAAGATCGCCGCGCGCGATATCAAGAAGGGCGAGGCGATCCTGAAATACAATGTCACGGTCGGCTTCGCGGCAGACGACATCCGCGCCGGCACCATGCTGCACAGTCACAATACCGAATTCCGTGAATTCGACCGCGACTATGCTCATGCGCAATTCTATAAGCCGGTGCAGCTGCTGCCCGAGGCCGAGCGCGCCAGCTTCCAGGGCATTGTGCGGCCCGATGGCCGCGTTGGCACGCGCAATTTCATCGGCATTGTCTCCACCGTGAACTGCTCGGCCACCGTGGTGCATGCCGTGGCGCGGCATTTCACCGAAGAACGCCTGGCCGATTATCCCAATGTGGATGGTGTGGTGGCCTTCAGCCATGCCCTGGGCTGTGGCATGGAAATGACCGGCGAGGCCATGGCGCTGTTGCGGCGCACGCTGGGCGGCTATATCCGCCATGCCAATCTGGCCGCTGTCGTTGTCATCGGTCTGGGCTGCGAACGCAACCAGCTTGGCGGCATGATGGAAGAGCAGGGGCTGGAGCGCAGCGCCAATCTGGTCACCTTCGTGATGCAGGATACCGGCGGCACGCGCAAGACCATCGAGGCCGGTGTCGAGGCCGTGAAGAAAATCCTGCCAGCCGCAAACGACATCAAGCGGACGACGGTGCCGGCCAGCCATATCAGCGTCGGCCTGCAATGCGGCGGCTCCGATGGCTTCTCCTCCATCACCGCCTATCCGGCTCTGGGCGCCGCGATGGATATCCTGGTGCAGCATGGCGGCACCGCGATCTTGAGCGAGACGCCGGAGCTTTATGGCGTGGAACACACGCTCACGCGGCGAGCGGTGACCAGAGAAGTGGGCGAGAAACTGGTGGAGCGCATCCGCTGGTGGAAGGATGTTTATGCCGTGGGCCGCGATGTGCAGATCAACGGCACGGTCAGCCCGGGCAATCAGGCCGGTGGTCTCGCCAATATCTTCGAGAAGTCGCTCGGCTCTTCCATGAAGGGCGGCACCGGGCCGTTGATGGATGTGTATAAATACGCCGAACCGGTTAGAACGAAGGGCCTCGTCATCATGGACACGCCCGGCTACGATCCCTGCTCGGCCACCGGGCAGATCGCCGGCGGCGCCAATATCATCGCGTTTACCACCGGTCGCGGCTCGGCCTTCGGCGCCAAGCCGGTGCCGTCGCTGAAGCTCGCCACCAATTCACCGATGTACCGTCGCCTGGAAGAGGACATGGACATCAATTGCGGTCAGATTCTCGACGGCACCAAGTCGATGCAGGAAATGGGGCAGGAGATTTTCGAGCAAATTCTGCGCACGGCATCCGGCGAAAAGAGCAAGAGCGAATTGCTCGGCGTCGGCGACCACGAATTCGTCCCCTGGCAGATCGGCATTGTGGGGTAGGGGGTTAGACTTGTACCGCGTGGTTATCGACTCGCCACTTGCCGCATCTGTAGATCAGACGGATGTTTCCTGCTGCAGCTTGTCCATTTACTGTCGGATATATTGCGGTCCTATAATTTCTTACTTTGATGAGGTCGGGCTGCGCTGTGAATAAGAGCTTAAGTGGTGATTGATTGGGGCGTTGCATAAAAAATTTCTCAAAAGCCTTTGACGGCCGATGAGGGTCGTTCGTCGCATGTGAAAAAAGAAGATAAGATGAGTGCTGGGTGTTGTGGTATTGGGCTGCGCCTAACGCGTTGTAGAAATGGGCGTTGTGTCCGCCGTGATGGGCAACTTGCACGACATGCAATGGTTCAGCCAGGGCATCGATGAGCGGTTGGTAAAACAAAGCGCCGCGCGCTGGTCTGAAATCTACAAAACCAGTATCCCCACTGATCAATATGCCCTGATTCTTGAAATCAGCACGCAGGACGTAACTGAGTTGATTGCTTGCCGTGATTTGTTTTACGGGAACCAGAGTAAAAGCGAGGGCAATACGGTAAGGGCCGATTGGCAGCAGCTTCCTATGTTTTCGCGCCAGACTTTCTGACGGTCCAAGCAGAGTCAGTGATGGGATGGCTGGGTCCACTATGTCGGTAGCAATAAAAGGCGTCCTATCTACTCCCATGGGCTGCCAACGAAATCTGCGCGGCTGTCCGTCGGGGATCACAAAGCAACGGATCGGAATTTTTCTGGCCCTTAGGGCTTGAACTACGTCGTTGAGATGAATTGCAGTGATAGCTCTCTTGGCAGAAGATTTTCGAACGAATGATAACGCCTGGAGTAGTGGGTGGCGACGGCCATCATTAAAGAATAGCTTGTGCAGAAAATAAGAGATCATCGGTTTTTGGAGGAAGAGAGTGTCGTGCAAAATTGAATCGATGAACTCTTCTTCAGAGTATGTGTTTAGCTTTGTGAATATCCCCCTTCTATCGTGATCTGAGATAGTTTCAGGCTCGCTATATGGTAATACTGAAGCATCGTGACTTTGGTCGTGTACATAATTCTTTTGGTCCGCATCCGCCAAGTGTCTTTCAAAGAAATTCAACTCGTTTAGCTCAAATTGAACCCCCTCTATTGGCGCGATCTCCGGTATTGCACGATTTTCAGGAATATTCATCAGGCGTTCTATCGCCTGTTGTCCATCTTGCTTACTCCACTCTTGTTCGTATCTATATAGGGCTGAGCAGATACGCGCTTGATAGGTTAGGTATTTCTGTAGAACGCGTTGCCCATTATCGGGATCATCGTACATGCGTTGAGCAAGAAAGGGGGCGGTTCTATTCTCCAGCAATGGCGGATCGTTGGATTCGTCGCTGTCATCCGTAACAGGGGGTAACCATGCTTCGCGGATGGTCAAGCTGGTATCCTCAATAATCGGGACTAATCCCTTAAGATGGTCCCCGTCGTAATGGGTTCCAATAATTAGGTCGATCACGCTATTGCTAGAGAAGGCATTGATGGCTGCGACTGTGGAGGGGTGGGCATGGTTCACGGCTACACCATGGCCGACGCCGCCATCGGCAAGGATACGGACCGTTTCGCCGTTGGCGAGCCTGAATTGCATTAGATAGGCTGCACCAAGTTGCACTTCAAACATATCGACTTGAATGTCAGTCATGGCACTCCCCTATGTACCGCTTTCTATGGTGTTTGGTGGGGCTAAATGCACACATGCGATGAAATGTCTCAAATTAGTTGGCGATAGCAGCAATCAGGATAAATGATACTAAGCTTGATATTACCTCAGCTCTTGTAATCCGGCTGCTCGCGGTCGAGTTCGCGCTTCACGGCGTCGAGATGCAGGCGGGCGGATTCATCGTCTTCGGCGCGCATCTGGCGGTAGGTGGCCTCGGCAATATGAGCCGGCACCGGCACCACGCGGCGGCCGGTGGATTGCGCGATCACCTGCACCTGGCAGGCGCGCTCCAGGTAATAGAGATCGTCCCAGGCTTCGGCGATGGTCTTGCCCAGTACCATCACGCCATGATGCTTCATGAACACGATATCGGCCTCGCCCACCGCTGCCGCAATGCGGTCACCTTCCGAGGTATCCAGCGCCAGGCCGTTATAGTCGTGGTCCACCTTGGTGCGGCCGTAGAATTTCAGCGCCGTCTGGCCGGCGAAGATCAGCGGCTCGCCCTCGGTCATGCAGAGCGCGGTGGCATAGGGCATATGGGTGTGGAAGGCGGCGCGGGCGCGCGGCACCTGTTTGTGCATGCGGCCATGGATGAAAAACGCCGTGGCCTCGGGCATGCCGTCGCCCTCGACAACATTACCGTGGAAATCGCAGATCACCAGGCTTGAGGCGGTCACCTCGGCGAAAGCCAGGCCATAGGGATTGACCAGGAAGAGGTCGTCATGCCCCGGCAGCATGGCGGAGAAGTGATTGCAGATGCCCTCATGCAAGCCGAGCTTGGCCGCCATGCGGAAGCAGGCAGCGAGATCCACGCGCGCCTGGCGGATCGCCTCGGTATTCAACTCCGGGCGGTTATGGCCGCCGATCTGTCCGGCTGCGGTATTGAGGGCATGAGCCATGGCGGTCTCCGATTTGGCTGCGGCCATACTGGCGCGGAATCCGGGCCGGAGTCCATGCCATGATGCGTCGCCTCACAGCGGCGCGATATGCCGCCGCAGCCAGGCGGCGAGATCAGCCTCGGGCAAGCTGCCATCGGCCAGCCGCATGATGGTGGCGAGTGTCTCCATATCCGGGGCGCGCAGCTCGAAACCGTTGTCGATCAGGAAGCTTTCCATCACCAGCAGGGCCGTGCGCTTATTGCCGTCGATGAAGGGATGGTTGCGGGCGATGCCATAACCATAGGCGGCGGCAAGAGCGGCGATATCGGGATCGCCATAGGCGGCCAAGTTGACCGGGCGGGCCAGGGCTGATTGCAGCATGCCTGGCTCGCGCAATCCGGCGCGGCCGCCGTGCTCGGCGATCTGCTCTTCCTGGCCGGCCAGCACCACCGCTTCGCTAAGCCAGCGCCAGCGGCTCATTTTGCCAATTCGCGCAGCACGTTCTTGCGCTTCTTCGCCACCTTGCGCATCACCGCCAGCTGGCGCTCAAAATCGGGATCGTAGGTGGTGATACGGAAGCCATCGGGCGATTCCGTGAGATAGACGGTGTCGCCAGGCTCAACCCGCAACTTGGCCATAGCTTCCTTGGGCAGCAGCAGCCCCGAGGAATTGCCCACTTTGGTGATTTTCAGCGCCAGCATGGCTTAGCCTCATGGTCTAACGTAAGTTATAACATGGGATGGCGCGGCGCCGGCGTCAAGCCTGGTAATATGGCGGCTGCTTCAGCAAGGCCTCGGCCTCGGCCACCATCTCGGCCACGATCCCGGCGGCCGGGCGGATGGTGCGGATCAAATCGGCGGCCTCGCCGGCGATCACCACGGCGGTGGTGAAGTCACCGGCATCGCGGGCTTCGGCAAAGCGGGCGCTTTCGCTGGTGATGGTGGCTTTCAGGCCATCCAGATCGCCGGCCCAGCGGCGGCTGAAATCGTTATCCAGCGTGCGCATGGTCCACGGCGCGGGCCAATCATAGCCGCGCGCGATATCAAACACGGAAGAGCGCAAGGTGTGGTCGCCGGAAGCGGCGGTGAGCGTCTGCTTGGCATTGGGATGCGCCAGCGCCTCGGTGCTGGCATAGAACACGCTGCCGCAGAGCACGGCCTGCGCGCCGAGCATGAGGGCGGCGGCCAATCCACGGCCATCGGCGATGCCGCCAGCCGCCACCACCGGCACATCGCCCACCGCATCCACCACGGCCGGCACCAGGGGCAAGGTCGAGCGCCCAGAGCCATGGCCGCCGGCTTCGCTGCCCTGGGCCACGATGATGCTGGCGCCATGCTCCACCGCTTCGCGCGCCTGATCCACGCTCTGCACCTGGGCGATCAGTGGAATCCCGGCCGCTGCCACTTTGGGCGCGAAAGGCCGCAGGTCGCCGAATGACAGGAAGATGCAGCGCGGCGAACGCTCCAGCGCCTGATCGAGCAAGGCGGGCTGCCGCGCCAGCGACCAGGTGATGAAGCCGATGCCAATCGGCGCGTTGCCTGCCGCGTTGCATTCCCGCGCCAGCCAGGCACTATCGCCATAGCCGCCGCCCAGAATGCCCAGGCCGCCGGCATGGCTGACGGCCGCCGCCAGCGCGCCGCCGCTGACCATGCCCATGGGCGCCAGCAGGATGGGTTGCTCAATACCCAGCAGGCGCATCACCGGAGTCTGGATCGGCATGGCGGCTCCCTCAGTCTTGGCGCGTGGTATCCGCCGGGGCGGTCAACGCCACTTTTGCAGCGAGGCGAGCAGGTTGGCAAGGCCGCGCCGGGCTTCAGGATTGGGAGCTTCAGGATCGGGGGCTTCAGGGCTCGGGGCAGGCGGACTTGCCGCGGCGGTCTGTGGCGCGTTTTCAGACGCAGGCGCCAGTGTGCTTTCCGTGCCGCCCAGGGCGCGGTTCATTGCCGCGATCAGCTGCGGCAATTCGATCGGCTTGGACACATAATCATTCATGCCGGCATCGAGATAGATTTCGCGGTCGCCGCTCATGGCATTGGCGGTGAGCGCGACAATCGGGATGCGGCTGCATTCATGGCGCAGGCGGCGGATGGCGCGGGTGGCGGAAAGACCGTCCATTTCCGGCATCTGCACATCCATCAGCACCAGATCATAGGGCAGGCGCTGCACCGCCTCGCAGGCCTCCAGGCCGTTATTGGCCATATCAACCTCATGGCCCAGTCGCCGCAGCATCAGGCCGATCACCACCTGGTTCACCTGATTATCCTCGGCCACCAGGATGCGCAGGGCGCGCTGCGTCGCCGAGCCTTGCAGATTGGCGGTGAAGCTGGATTCAGCCAGCGCCTGGCCTTGCGCCAGCGTGACGGTGAACCAGAAGCGGCTGCCTTCGAATTCGCGGCTCTCCACGCCGATCTCGCCGCCCATCAATTCGATCAGCTGCTTGCAGATGGCCAGGCCCAGCCCGGTGCCGCCGAAGCGGCGGGCGATGGAGCGGTCGGCCTGGGTGAAGCGGGTGAACAACTCGGCCTGCTTATGCGCCGGTATCCCGATGCCGGTATCGGTGACGGATACCGTCAAGCGATGGCGGCCATCGTCCTGTTGCACGCTGCTGAGCAGAATCTCCACCTGGCCGCGATCGGTGAATTTCAGCGCATTGCCCACCAGGTTGAACAACACCTGGCGCAGCCGCGAGGGATCGCCTTTCAGGAAACGCGGTGCCTCGGCCGGCAGGCAATAGCGCAGCGTGAGGTCCTTGGTGGCAGCGCGCGGCTGCATCATGGAGACCACGCTGTCGATCAGGCGTGGCAGATCGAAATCAATCTCCTCCAGGTCAACGCGACCGGCTTCCAGCTTGGAGAAATCCAGGATGTCGTTGATCAGCGTCAGCAGATGCTCGGCCGATTCCCGCGCCGTGGTGGCCAATTCACGCTGGTCCGGGCTGAGCTTGGAATCGAGCAGCAGGCCGGTCATGCCCAGCACACCATTCATCGGCGTGCGGATTTCGTGGCTCATCATGGCGAGGAATTCCGACTTGGCGGTATTGGCCGCCTCGGCGCGTTCCTTCTCAGCCTCGAAGCGCGTGGCCAGGGCGCGCAATTGGAAAGTCTGCTCTTCCAGCCGGCCCTGGGTCAGCTCCAGTTCGCGCACATGCTGTTCCAGCGCTTCCTGCTGCAGCTTCAAATCGGTGATATCGGTGCGCACGCCCACTAGGCCGCTGCGTTCGGTATAGCGGTCACTCACGCGCACCCAGCGCCCGGAGCCGGTGCGGATTTCGTAGGAGCCGCTTTCCGGGCGCTTCGCCATGCGCTCGGCCAGGATCACCTCGCGTTCGGCATCATCGAGTTCAGGATAGGATTGCCGCAGGCCGGCGCGCACGATCTCGGCGCGCGCCACGCCGGGCTGGAAGATGTTGCCGCTATCGCTGAACAATTCCTTGTATTTGCTGTTGCAGATCACCATACGGTCATCGGCATCAAACAGCACGATGCCTTCCGAAATGCTCTCGATGGCATCGCGCAATTGCTGTTCGGCGCGCTTCAGATCAGTGATGTCGGAATACAGCGTGATGAGGCCGCCGCCGCTGATACGGTGGCGCGTCATGCGCAGCCAGCGGCCGGTGGCGCGCATGGCATCAATCGGCTTGCCGGTCGGGTTGTCGAATTCTTCCAGCACCTGCTGGATGAAATTCTCGGTATTCACCGTCGCATTGGCCTGCAAATGGCGGCCGGCCTCGATGATCTCCTCCACCCGCATGCCGGGCCGCACGATGGCCGGATTCTGCCCGGTCAGTACATAATATTGCGAATTGGCCACCACCAGGCGGCGGTTGGCATCATAAAGCAGGAAGCCTTCCGGCATGGTCTCAATGGCATCCGCCAATTGCCGCTCGGCGCGCTTCAGGTCGCTGATATCGCTGGTGATGGAGATCACGCCGCCGGCCGTCGTGCGGTGCCGCACGCGGCGCACCCAATGGCCCGGCACCACTTCAGCGTCGATGGGCTGGCCGCTGGGGTTCATCAAATCGGCTTCCACCTGTTTCAGGAAGCTATCGAGATCAATATCCGAGCGCCATTTGCCGCCCAGCTTGGCAGCGGCGCGCACCACCTCAGACATATGCGCCCCTGGACCCACCATGTCTGGCGTCAGGCCGGAAAGCCGATAGAAATTCGCGTTGGCGATCACCAGGCGGCCATCGGGATCGTAGAGCGTGAAGCCTTCGGCCAGGCTTTCGATGGCCTCACGCAAGATCCGCTCGGCATCGCGGGCCGCAATCTCGGCATCGGCACGCCGCCGGATCTGCCGATGCAGGCGCAGGCCGAGCACGGCGATGAGCAAGGCCATGATGCCGGTGACGATGCCGCTCTGGATCGCTTCCATTCGCCAGGGGGTCAGGGCTTCTTCCACGCTGATGCCGGCGGTCACCACTAGCGGATATTGTTCCAGTCGGCGGAAGCTGCCAAAACGCCTCACGCCATCGGTAGAGGATGTGAGTATGCCGGAGCCTGCCGCTTCGCCGTTGCCCAAGCGTTTGAACAGCGCAGGGGAGGCGAGCGGGCGGCCTACATTCTCGGCCACGAAGGGCCGCCGCACCAGCAGATGGCCGTCGGCCAGCCACAGGGTCACGGTGGCACTGTTGCCCAGATCGAACGTATCGTAATGCTTGCGGAAATACTCCATATCCATGGTGGCCAGCATCACGCCGGCGAATTCGCCATTGCCGCCATTGATCCGCCGCGATGCTGGAATGATCCAGTCGCCGGTGGCGCGGCTTTGCACCGGAAGGCCAACATGCAGGCCGCCATTGGGATTGTCGCGGTGATAGCGGAAATAGTCGCGGTCAGCGAAATTGATGCGTTGCGTGACGGCCAGCGAATTGATGATCGAGAAGCCGGCCGCATCCAGGAAAGACAGGCCCTTCAATTGCGGCGAGCCGGCCACCTGGCTTTGCAGCACGCGCTGCAGCCGGGCCAAGGCCTGGGGTGAGGTGCCATCGATTTCCAGGCGCTCCACCAATCCGGTCAGGATATTGTCGGTGGCGCGGAAGGCATCGGCGGCATGCTGGGTGATGGAGCGCGCTAGGTTAGCAGTGCTGCGCTGGGTGCGGGCGATCTCGGCATTGCGCAGATGCAGGATATTGGCGGCATACAGCCCGCCCAGCGTGAGGCAGACCAGCACCACGAACAGAATCGCCCCGCCGCGGGTTTCCA
>Ga0164290_1000411_pt1 | contig 141842 bp, 150 predicted proteins | sample Micstemetagenome_FD_108782 | JGI IMG/M metagenome (GOLD analysis project Ga0164290, IMG submission 108782) | Contaminated culture microbial community from soil near Moab, Utah, USA - Microcoleus steenstrupii SON62 (Illumina Assembly) | ecosystem: Environmental > Terrestrial > Soil > Soil crust...
CGACAAGGGCGAGGCCCTCGCGGAGGAGATCAAGGGCGTCTTCGCCCTGGTCGACGTCACCAACACCGAGCAGATCGCCGCGTCGGTCAAGGCCGCCGCCGAGATCGCGCCGCTGCGGGCGGTCGTCAACTCCGCGGGCATCGGCTGGGCGCAGCGCACCATCGGCCGGGACGGCACTGTCGAGTCGGCGCACTCGCTCGAGGCCTTCCAGAAGGTCATCGCGATCAACCTGGTCGGCACCTTCGACATGGTGCGTCAGGCTGCGACCGCGATGAGCCTCAACGACCCCGACGCGGACGGCTGCCGCGGTGCGATCGTCAACATGGCGAGCGTGGCGGCGTTCGACGGCCAGATCGGCCAGGCGTCGTACTCCGCCTCCAAGGGTGGCGTCGTCGGCATGACCCTCCCGGTCGCGCGCGACCTGTCCGCCGCCGGCATCCGCCTCAACACGGTCGCGCCGGGACTGATCGACACGCCGATCTACGGCGAGGGCCCCGACTCGGACGCGTTCAAGGCCAACCTCGGCCAGAACGTGCTGTTCCCCAAGCGCCTCGGCACCGGCGACGAGCTCGCGTCGATGGTGATGGAGTGCCTCACCAACTCCTACATGAACGGCGAGGTCGTCCGCGTCGACGGCGGCATCCGGATGCCCCCCAAGTAGGACCGTTCGTTCAGGTCGTCACCCGACCTTCCGCGGGACAACGACGCCGCGCCGCCGGACGCCGAGAGCGTTCGACGACGTGGCGTCGCTCGTGGGACGACCGCACCAGGCTCGGGAGAGCGCTCCGCTGCCCGGCGCCCTACCTGCTTGACGTCATGCAGGGCAACTGCCGCGTCACCTTGCTTGACGTCATGCAGGGCAACTGCCGCGTCACCTTGCTTGACGTCATGCAGGGCAACTGCCGCGTCACCCTGCTTGACGTCATGCAGGGCAACTGCCCCGTAACCCTGCATGACGTCACGCAGGAGGATTCGGCGGCGAGCAACGGGGGCCGCGCCTCAGTCGGCCAGCTCGGCCCGCTCTGCCGCGGTGTAGGCCTCCATCACCGGTGCCGGAGCTCCGGCGGGCGCCGCCATCCGGGCGCCGCGCAGCCTCGCCACCTTGCCGGCGCTCATCGCCATCGCCTCCTTGGTCTTGCCCCGCCCGTAGGTCACCGACGCTGCGGCCGAGACGCCGAGCGACACGCCGACCTCGATCGCGTCCTGGTCGGCGCCCATGTAGAGGAACTGCCAGGAGTAGTCCTTGGTGTGCTGCTCCACCAGGGCCTTGATCGCGGGGTGGGTCCACTCGCGGCTGGCGTTCTCGTAGCCGTCGGTCATCACCGCGACGATCACGGTCGCCGGCCGCTCGTCGTCGGGCAGAGCGGCGAGCTCGGAGCCGGCGGTGGTGACCAGCCGCCCCATCGCGTCGAGCAGCGCAGTCGAGCCGCGCGGCTCGAGGTCGAGCGGGGGCACGTCGGCGAGTGGCCGGCCCGAGTAGACGACGTCGTACTGGTTGTCGAACTGTGCCAGCGTCACCCGGCACTCCCCGGCGGTCTTGCGCTGCTCGTCGATGAACGCGGCGAAGCCGCCCTCGGTGTCGGTCTTGATGGACTGCATCGATCCACTGCGGTCGAGCAGGAAGTAGAGGTGGGTGAGGTCCGCTCGGGTCATCGTGACTCCGTCCCGGGAGCGGGTCCCGCTCCCTGCTAGGTGGATCGACGCGGCTTGAACCGCATCGGGGCCGGCGCCGCGGCCGGTTGCCGCGGAACCCCTGACTCCAGGTCGTACTTCGCCCTCTCGACTCCCGAGGCCGTCACCCGGCCCCGGTCGTCGGCGTAGGCGCCGAGGGTGCGGGTCCGGGCCAGCCGCGGGCCGACGGCGTTCTCCGTCAGCCCCGCCTGCGCCCCGGCGCTGCGGAACGAGGCCTGGCCGGTGAGCACGGCGGCCGCCATCGACTCGTCGATCAGCTCGGCCAACCGGTCAGCTGCTTCCCGAAGGTAGGGGAGGGCCCCGACGGAATCCTTGCTCTCGGCCTTGAGGTCGGCAGCCTCGAGAGCACGGCGTACGGCGGCCAACCCCGCCCCGTCGGGCCCCGCTCCATCGCTGAGAGGGTGCGGGTCGACCGGTCGATCCTGGGTCATGGCACGACGCTACCGCACAAACTGCGGACACGCAATCAATGCGGCAACGCACTTCCTGCGGCTCCGCGGGCCTGTGGGCGCGCAGAACAACTGGGGGCAGAACGAGCCCGGGGCGGATCAAGGGGCGGATTAATCGGGAAGCCGTCGGCTCGGTCGGTGGTTACGCTGGAGACACCTATGACGAACCATGCTGAGAACTTCTCCCTCGACACCGAGCTCGCGCAGACCGCCGGATGGGACGCCGACGACTTCGAGTCCGACGAGGTCGAGTCCGACGAGGTCGAGTCCGCCGACGGCGAGCCCCAAGACGTCGAGTCCGACGTCTTCGAGTCCGGCTACGCGGGCGACGACCCCGAGGAGGTCACCGCCGGTGACCTCGACCTGGCCGCTCGCCACGAGCTGCGCCGCGTCGCCGGGCTGCGCACCGAGCTCGAGGACATCAGCGAGGTCGAGTATCGCCAGCTCCGGCTGGAGCGCGTGGTCCTCGTCGGCGTCTGGACCGACGGCACCGTCGAGGACGCAGAGAACTCCATGGCCGAGCTCGCGCTGCTCGCCGAGACCGCCGGGTCCGAGGTGCTTGACGCGATCTACCAGCGCCGGCAGAACCCCGACCCCGCGACGTACGTCGGACGCGGCAAGGTCGACGGGCTTCGCGAGATCGTCCAGGCGACCGGCGCCGACACCGTCATCTGCGACGGTGAGCTCGCGCCGAGCCAGCTGCGCAACCTGGAGGACCGGCTCAAGGTCAAGGTCGTCGACCGGACCGCGCTGATCCTCGACATCTTCGCGCAGCACGCGAAGTCCAAGGAGGGCAAGGCGCAGGTCGAGCTGGCCCAGCTCAGCTACATGAAGCAGCGGCTGCGTGGTTGGGGTGGCAACCTCTCCCGGCAGGTCGGTGGCCGCGTCGCCGGCGGTGCGGGCATCGGTGGCCGTGGGCCCGGTGAGACCAAGATCGAGACCGACCGGCGTCGGATCAACGACAAGATCGCCAAGCTCCGCCGCGACCTGAAGGCGATGGCCGGCACCCGGACCACGATGCGTCAGGAGCGGCGGCGCAACGCCGTACCGTCCGTCGCGATCGCGGGCTACACCAACGCCGGCAAGTCCTCGCTCCTCAACCGGCTCACGGGCGCCGGCATCCTTGTCGATGACTCCCTGTTCGCCACCCTCGACCCGACGACGCGCCGGACCACCGCCTCCGACGGGCGGGTCTACACGCTGAGCGACACGGTCGGGTTCGTGCGACACCTGCCGCACCAGCTGGTCGAGGCGTTCCGGTCCACGCTCGAGGAGGTCGCCGACTCCGACCTGATCGTGCACGTCGTCGACGGCTCGCACGCCGATCCCGAGGGCCAGATCGGCGCGGTGCGCGAGGTCCTGGCCGAGATCGGCGCGGCCGAGATCCCCGAGCTGATCGTCATCAACAAGGCCGACGTCGCCGACCCGCTCGTCATCGCGCGGCTCAAGCAGCGCGAGCCGCACTCGGTGGTGGTGTCCGCCCGCACCGGGCAGGGCATCGACGACGCGCTGCTCGCGATCGAGGACGACCTGCCGCGCCCGCAGGTGGAGTTCGACGCGCTGGTGCCCTACGCCCGCGGCGACCTCGTCGACCAGATCCACCGGCTCGGCGAGATCACGTCGCTCGAGCACACCGCCGACGGCACCCGGATCGCCGGGCGGGCCACCGAGGCACTCGCGGGCGAGCTCGCGGCGTACGCCGTCTGAAGGTGGGGCCCGAGTTTCGGCATTCGCCGGACAAGAGCCCGGTCTAGACCGCAAGATCACCCGGTGCGCATCCGGGGAGCATGGTTCGTGGCGGCCGGCCTGGTCGTGGCCGTGGTGACGGCCGGGCTGCTCGTGATGGCCCGGGCGGGCGCCGACACCGACCGCTGCACCGACCGTCGTACGGCGGCGCGGGAGCGCGCCCAGCTGGTGACCGGCTCCGGCGACGCGGTGCTCGTGATCGGCGACTCGTACTCGGTCGGGCTCGGCGTCGGCGCCGACCGGAGCTGGCCGACGCGGCTGCCCGGCCGGGTCCAGGTCGACGGGTTCTCCGGGTCGGGGTTCACCCGCGACGCGAGCCCCTGCGGGGATCTCTCGTACGGCGCCCGCGCGGCCCGCGGCCTCCCCGGCGAACCCGGGCTCGTGGTGGTCCAGGGCGGGCTCAACGACGTCGACCAGTCCGAGGCCGAGCTGGTCGCGGGCTTCGAGCGACTGCTCACCGCGTTTCGTGATCAGGGGGGCGAACGGCGGGTGCTCGTGGTCGGCCCGGTGTCCGCGCCGGACCGGGCCCACGTCGTACCGGAGGTGGACGCGGTGCTCGCCCGCCTCTCCGAGGATTACGGCGTCGCTTACCTCTCGATGCTCGACGCTGACCTGCCCTACCTCGACGACGGGCTGCACCTCACACCCGAGGGGCACCAGGAGTTCGGCGACCTGGTCGCGGCGGCGCTGTCCGCCGGCGCCGCTGGCTGAACAGGGTGAGGCGTCAGGCCTCGCTCTGCTTGCTGAACGCCGCATCGAACGAGGTGGCTGGCGGGTCGTAGTCGAAGCGTCGGAGGAACTCCAACGCCTCGGGGGCGCCGTGCAGCCGGTCCATCAGGGCGTCCTCCCACTCGACCGAGACCGGGCCGTCGTACCCGATCGCGGCGAGAGCGCGGAAGCAGTCCTCCCAGGGCACGTCGCCGCGGCCTGTCGACACGAAGTCCCAGCCGCGGTGCTGGTCGCCCCAGGGCAGGTGGGAGGACAGGATGCCGTTGCGGCCGCCGCCCATCCGCATCCGGGTGTCCTTGCAGTCGACGTGGTAGATCCGGTCGGCGAAGTCGGTGATGAACGAGACCGGGTCGAGGCCCTGCCACATCATGTGGCTCGGGTCCCAGTTGAGGCCGAACGCCGGCCGGTGCCTGATCGCCTCGAGGGTCCTCGCCGTGGTCCAGTAGTCGTAGGCCATCTCGCCGGGATGGACCTCGTGCGCGAACCGCACGCCGCACTCGTCGAAGACGTCGAGGATCGGGTTCCACCGGTCGGCGAAGTCCTGGTAGCCGGCCTCGATCCGGTCGGCGGGCACGGGCGGGAACATCGCGACGTACTGCCAGACCGACGACCCGGTGAACCCGACGACGGTGTCGACGCCCATCCTCTGCGCCAGCCGCGCTGTCAGCCGCATCTCCTCCGCGGCGCGCTGTCGTACGCCCTCGGGGTCTCCGTCCCCCCACACCCGTTCCCGGACGATCGCCTGGTGGCGGAAGTCGATCGGGTCGTCACAGATCGCCTGCCCGGTGAGGTGGTTGGAGATCGCCCAGCAGCCGAGTCCGTGGCGGCGCAGGATCTCCAGCCGACCTTCGACGTACCCCTCCTCGTCGACCCGCCACGCATCGAGGTGCTCGCCGGAGACGGCGATCTCGAGGCCGTCGTACCCCCAGCCTGCCGCCAGCTCCGCGACCTCCTCGAGGGTGAGGTCGATCCACTGGCCGGTGAAGAGCGTGAAGCGCTTGCCCATCGGTCCTCCTGGTCTAGAGCTGGTCTCGGGCTGCGTGGGCTGGGCCTACGGCTGAGTTTGTACGACGCCGACCCGCCCGCCGCGTTGCCCGGCCGAGTCCTCGATCGCGCCGAGCACCCTCTGCACCGCCAGCCCATCGGCGAACGACGGTGTGGGGTCGGTGTCGGACGCGATCGCGGCCAGCAGCTCGGCGGCCTGGATCGTGAACGTGTGGTCCCATCCGAGCACGTGACCCGGCGGCCACCACGCACCGACCCAGGGATGGTGCGGCTCGGTGACGACGACTCTGCGGGCCCCGGCGTGATCCCCGCCGGGTCCGTCGAGCACCTGCAGCTCGTTGAGCCGCTCGAGGTCGAACGTGATCGCCCCGCGGTCGCCGTACAGCTCGAGGGTGAGCCCGTTCTTGCGGCCGGTGGCCATCCGGCTGACCTCGACGCTCGCGACGACACCGTCGGCGGTCTCGAGCGTTGCCCAGGCAGCGTCGTCGACCGTGACCTGCTCCGGGCCGTCCGGCCCCGGTCGGGTCGGCACGAACGTCCGCAGGTGACCGGTTGCCCACACCACGGGTTCGCCGAGCAGGTGCTGCACCTGGTCGACGACGTGCGAGCCGAGGTCGCCGAGCACGCCGGATCCGGCGGACTCCTTGCGCAGCCGCCAGGTCATCGGCGCTGCGGGATCGGCCAGCCAGTCCTGGAGGTACGCCGCCCGCACCTGCCGCACGGTGCCGATCCGGCCATCCGCCACCAGCCGGCGGGCGAGCTCCAGCGCGGGCACCCGCCGGTAGTTGAAGCCGACCATCGTGCGCTGACCGCGCCCGCGCGCGGCGTCGGCCGCGGCGACCATCCGCTCGGCCTCGGCGACGCTGTTGGCCACCGGCTTCTCGACGAGCACGTGCTTGCCGGCCTCGAGGGCGGCGATCGCGATCTCGGCGTGGGTGTCGCCGGGCGTGCAGATGTCGACCACGTCGACGTCGTCCCGGGTGACCGCGGCGCGCCAGTCTGTCTCGGCCTCGGCCCAGCCGAACTGCGACGCGGCGGCCTTCACCGCCGCGGAGTCTCGGCCGACCAGCACCCGTTGCGCGACCGCGGGCGTGTCGGGGAAGAAGGCGGCGACGTTGCGCCAGGCGTTCGAGTGGGCCTTGCCCATGAAGGAGTAGCCCACGACGGCGACCCCGAGTGGCTGGCCGGTCATCGGGTGCCTCCGGTGGGTGCGGCGACCTGGACGGAACGCAGGAACGCGAGCCCGTCGCGGGCGAGATCGTCAGGGGACGCGGCCAGGGGCCGCCAGATCGACGCGGCCACGGCGATGGCGGCGTTGTCGGGCGTGAAGCTCTCGAGATTGAGCGGGCCGGCGTACCCGACCTCGTCCAGCGCCGCCAGCAGCGCCGGCCAGTCGGTCTGGTCGCCGCCCGGGGCACCGCGGTCGCTGCCGCAGACCTGGACGTGCGCGAGGTGCTCGCCGGCCCGCCGCACGGCCTCGGCGCTCGAGCGCTCCTCGATGTTGAGGTGGTAGGTGTCGAGCGCCAGTCCGAGTCCCGGCCCGAGCAGCGGGCCGAGCGCGTCCAGCGCCTGGTCGACGGTGTTGACGAGCGAGGTCTCGTACCGGTTGAGCGGCTCGATGCCGATCCGCACGCCGCGCTCGGCGGCGTGCGCCACGACCGGCGCGAGGTTCGTCCGCCACTCCTCGTACGCCGCCGCGCGTGCGTCTCCCTCGAGCCGCCAGGTCCGCCCGGTCCGGGCGTAGAACGGCCCGCACACCGAGGGCGCACCGATCGCCTCGGCGAGGTCGACGCAGGCTCGTAGGTAGTCCTGGGTGCTGGTGACGGTCTCCGGTGAGGTGGAGACCAGGTCGCGTCCGGGAGCCATCGCCCCGACGACGTACGGCGTCAGGCCGGTCTCGGCGAGCACCGCCCGCGTCGTACCGGGGCTGATGTCGCCGGCGTTCTCCAGCGGCAGCTCGACCGCGTCGAAACCGAGCGCGGCGACGTGCCGGAGGAGGCCGGGGAGGTTCGCGTCCGTGAGCGGGGAGGTCCACACCCATGTGTTGACGCCGATGGCTCGCACAACGAGGCCTTTCTGAGAAGGGGCGGTTGGTCGAGGAGGTCGCTGCGCGACCTCCTCGACCAACGGGGGTTGCGGGACCTACCGGTCCTGCCAGGCCTCCGGGTAGCCCGGCAGGTCCTCGCCGCCGAACTTGGCGTAGTGGCCCTCCGGCATGTCTTCGTTGGCCTCGAGGTACGCCGACCGCTCGTCCTCGGTGATCGGCTCCTGCGGGAGCACCCACTCGGCCGGGATCTCCTCGCCCTTGGCGATCTTCTCCACGGCCAGCAGCGGGGTGCGCCACTGGAAGTTGGAGTAGACGGGAGCCAAGCCGGTCAGCCCGGTCTCCTCCCACGCCCGCAGGAAGCTCATCTCGTCCTCGCCCGTCATCACCGGGTAGTCGATGCCCTGGTCCTCGAACGCCTCGATCGCCGCGACGGCGCCGTCACCGGCGTCCATCCAGACCCCGTCGACGTCGCCCTGGACGAGTGCGTCGGTGATGATCTTCTTGATCTCGGCGGGGTCGGCGCCGGTGAAGTGGTCCTCCGCCTCGATGCCGTTCTCCTCGAAGATCTTCTCCGCTGCGGCCCAGCGGGTCTCCAGCACGTCGACGCCGGCAAGGATGCGCAGCGCGATCACCCGATCGCCCTCCTCCAGGTGCTCGACCAGGAAGTTCGCGGTCGCGATGCCCCACGCGTAGCCACCGATCGGGTGGATGAACGTGGTCGCGCAGTCGGTCTCGACGCCGCGGTCGAAGACGATCACCGGCTTGCCGGTCTCACACGCCCGCTCGACCGCCGGGGTCAGCGCCGCCGTCGAGTTCGGCGAGATGATGAAGACGTCGCAGTTGCCCTCGCTGATGAAGTAGTCGATGTCGGCGATCTGGGTGTTGTCGTCGTCACCGGCGTCGCGGGTCTCCATGTCGGAGATGACCCCGCTCCCCTTCAGCACGTCCAACTGCTGGTTCATGGTGATCCAGCCGGTCTGGCGCCACGGGTTGGAGATCGAGGCGTTGGCGAAGCAGACCTTCATCGGCTCCTGCGTGGCGAACTCCGACGTGTCGGTCATCGGCCCGTCGATGTACTGCAGCCACGGCTCGTCGGGATTGCCCTCGAACGTGGCGGACATCTGCTGTTCCTGCTCGTCGTAGTCCGCCTGGACGAACCACTGGTCGCTGGACGAGCCCTGCTCCTGCGACGTGTTCTCGTCGGTGGCCCCTGTCTCGTCGTCGGTCGGCTCCTCGGTCGAGCAGGCAGTGAGCACAGCAAGTACTGCCACCCCCGCGAGCGCGCCCGTGATCTTGGATCTCCTCATCGGTTTTCTCCTGTGTTCGGGCCCGGGGTGGGCGGTGTGGGATCGGACGAGGACGACGGCCGGCGGCCGAAGGTCCAGGCGCGGGCCGCGATGGCGACCGCGGCGATGATGATCAGGCCCTGCACGGAGTCGCGCCACGTGGACTCGACCTCGAGGACCGTCAGCAGCGTGAAGAGCAGCTCGAGGGCGAAGGCGCCGGCCGCGGCCGACAGCACCCATCCGCGGCCGCCGCCGAGGACGACCCCGCCGAGCACGACGGCGGTGATGGCGGCGAACTCGTAGCCCTGGCCGACGCTGGGGTGGACGCCGGCGTACCCGACGAGCAGCACCCCGGAGACGGTGGCGGCGAGCGAGGAGAGCATGAAGGCCCGCGTCTTGACCCACCACACCCGGGCGCCGGCGACCTGCGCGGCATCGGGGTTGTCGCCGACGGCGAGCAGGGTCCGGCCGAACGGGCGCCGCATCAGCAAGGCGGCCGCGATGCTGAGCACCACCAGGATGATCAGCGGGTAGGGGATGACCTCGACGATCGGCACGTCCTCGACGACGCCTCGGCCGAACTGGCGGAAGTCGTCGTTGGGAGGGGCGTCCGCCGAGCCGCCGGACTGATAGCGGACCAACCCCGTCAGCGCGAGCATCATCGCGAGCGTGACGATGAAGCTGGGCACGCGCAGGACCGTCGTGACCAGCCCGTTGACCAGGCCGATGAACGCGCCGAAGCCCAGCATGATCACCAGCCCGGTGACGTTGCGGCCGGTGTCGTCGCCGATGTAGTTGCCCGCGATCACGACCTGCGCGGCGATCACGGCGCCCATCGAGAGGTCGAACTCGCCGGAGACGATGACGTAGTACTGGCCGATGGCTGCGATCGCGAGAGGTGCGGTCCGCCCGAGGAACCGGATGACGACCCCAGGGTCGCCGAAGTTGGGGTTGGCGACGATCGTCGCGACGAGCAGGGCGATCGCGAGCACGTAGACCGCGCCGCCCGGCATGCTGACCGCGACCAGGAACCGGCCCGCAAGTCCGCGGGAGTGGCTGGGGAGGCCGGCGCGGGAGGGCGTCGTCGTACCGGTGGTCACTTGGCCTCCTGGAGGTCCGCGTCGAGGACTCCTGGTCGCTCGAACCTGGCTGGCCGACGGTCGATCTCGCGGCGGGCGTAGACCGCGACCGCGGCGACGATGACGACGCCGCGCACGACGTTGCGCAGGAACGAGTCGGTCTGCATGACCGCCATGACGTTGTCCATGACCGCGAAGATGGCGACGCCGGCGACGGTGCCGGTGACGTTGCCCTTGCCGCCGGCGAGGAGGGTGCCGCCGAGGACGACGGCCGCGATCGACATCAGGTCGTACTGCCCCTGGCTGCCGATCGTCGGGTTGCCGACCGAGAGCCGCGCCAGGAGGAGCAGACCGGCGATCGCGGCGAGGAGCGAGCAGAGCACGTGGGCCGTGATGACCGGCACCGGTGTGCGGATGCCGGAGAGCCGTGCGACCTCGGCGTTGCCGCCGACGGCGTAGAGGTGGTGACCCATCCGGGTGCGCCGCAGCAGGACGATCGCGAGCGCGGCGCAGCCCAGCATCAGCAGCGTCGAGACCGGCAAGGGCCCGATGAACGAGATGCCGATGTTGCGGAACGAGAGCGGCGCGGAGCCGTGGTTGCCCTGGTAGTTGGTCGCGAGGTAGCCGCTGACGACGAGGCCCGTGCCGAGCGTCGCGATGAAGCCGTGGACGTGGAGCAGGCTGACGAGCGCGCCGTTGGCGAGACCGATCGCCGCGGCGACGGCGAGCGCCACCAGCAGCGCGGGCAGCACGTTGCCTGGCTGACCGGCCATGATGCCCGCGGCGATCACGCCGGTGAGGCTGGCGACGAACGGCACCGAGAGGTCGAGGCTGCCGCAGAGGATGACCAGGGTCTGCCCGATGGCGATGAAGCCGAGGATGCTGGTGGCGGTCAGGATGTCGCGCAGGTTGCCGGTGCTGAAGAAGTTGCGGCCCTCGATGGCGGTGAGGACGGTGCCGAGGATCACCGCGGCGACCAGCACCAGCAGCACGATCCCGGTCGAGGTGACGTGCGCGAACCGGCTGGTACTGCCGGGGCGGTAGGACTCGTACGTCGCGTTCATCGGTCGTCCCCCTCTGCGGCCGCGGCGCCGGTCGCCAGCGCCAGCACCTGCTCCTCCGTCGAGCCGGGCGGCAGCTCGCCGGCGACGCGGCCGTCGCGCATCACGAGGATCCGGTCCGCCATGCCGATCACCTCGGGCAGCTCGCTGGACACCATGAGGATCGCGACGCCCTCCTTCGCGAGGACCCGCATCAGCTCGTAGATGGCGTGCTTGGCTCCCACGTCGATGCCGCGGGTCGGCTCGTCCATGAGTACGACGTCCGGCCGGGTCGCGAGCCATCGGGCGAGCACGACCTTCTGCTGGTTGCCGCCGGAGAGGAACTGCACCTCCTGGTCGAGCGCGCGGGCCGCGACCGCGAGGTTGCTCAGCAGCCCGGGCACCTCCCGGCGGGCAGTGCCGGTACGGCGCGGGAAGACCGCGCGCACCGGACCGAGGGTGTTGTCGAGGATCGACTGGTTCAGCGCGAGTCCGGTGGCCTTGCGGTCCTCGGTGATCAGTGCGATGCCCGCGCGGACCGCGGACCGGGGCGACCTCGGCCGTACCGCCCGAGCATTCACGGTCATGGTGCCGCGGGTGAACGGGGTGACCCCGAAGACCGCCTCCATCAGCTCCGTGCGGCCCGAGCCCTGAAGGCCGGCTACGCCGACGATCTCGCCGGCGCGGAGGGTGAGGTCGATGCCGTCGACGTAACCGTTGCCTGCGCCGTGGAGCTCGAGGCGTCGGTCGCCGACCTCCGTGCCGGCGACCGCGGCGGGGAAGAAAGAGGACATCTCGCGGCCGACCATCAGCCGTACCAGCTCGGAATCGTCGACCTCTGAAGCCGGTCGGGTGGCGACGTGGCGGCCGTCCTTGAGCACCGTGATCGTCTCGCAGAGGTCGAAGATCTCCTTGAGCCGGTGGGAGACGTAGAGGATCGCGACCCCGCGCGCTGTCAGCCCGCGGATGATCGAGTAGAGGAGGCCGACCTCGTGGTCGGCCAGCGCTGCCGTGGGCTCGTCCATGGAGATGATCCGAGCGTCGAAGCTGACCGCCTTGGCGATCTCGACGATCTGCTGCTCGGCGACCGAGAGGCTGCGCACCCGCTGCTGGGGGCGGAGGCCGCTCACGCCGAGGTCGTCGAGGAGGGCCTGGGTGTCGCGGTGCATCCGACCGACGTCGACGAGGCCGCGCCGCCGCGGCTCGCGGCCGAGCCAGATGTTCTCGGCCAGGGTGCGCTCCGGCAGCAGGTTGAACTCCTGGAACACCGTGGAGATGCCGGCGCCCTGGGCCTGGAGCGGATGGTGGAAGCTCACGGGGCGCCCGTCGAGCTCGACCGTGCCGTGGTCGGCGGTGTGCACGCCGGCCAGGATCTTCATCAGCGTCGACTTGCCGGCGCCGTTCTCGCCGACCAGACCGTGCACCTTGCCGGCCCGCAGGTCGAGGTCGACATCGGCCAGCACGGTGGTGCCGACGAAGCTCTTGGTCAGGCCGCGGGCGCGGAGCAGGACAGGCGACTGGTCGCTCAGGTCCGGGGCGGCGGATGTCTCCACGGGGTGCGGCACGCGGCCACTGTGGCATGCGTCACCCACTTCTGTCGAGAGATCGTCAAAAGATGTTTGCTGGACGTACCGAAGTGTCCGTGGTTGACTCCTCGGCGTGCGGCCCAGCGACGTCTTCGACCTTCTTCGGGACGGTCAGCCACGCACCCGGGCGCAGCTGGTCGAGGCCACCGGCCTGGCCCGATCGACGATCGCCGCCCGGTTGGAAGCCCTGATGCGACTCGGTCTCGTGGTGCCGGTCGGTGGGGTGTCGACCGGGGGCCGACCGCCGTCGCTGCTGGCGTTCAACCCGGCGTCCAGGGTGGTCGCCGGCGTCGACCTCGGCGCCACCCACGCCACCGCCGCGATCGCCGATCTCGACGGCCGGATCCTCGCCGAGCGGTCGGTCCCGCTCGACATCTCGCTCGGTCCGGAGCGCGTGCTCGGCTGGGTCGAGGAGGTGGTCCGCGAGCTGCTCGCCGACCAGCGCCGTGACGCCCGCGAGCTGGCGGCGATCGGGATCGGCCTGCCCGGCCCGGTCGAGCACTCCACCGGCCGGGCGATCAACCCGCCGATCATGCCGGGATGGGACCGGTACGACGTGCCCGGGCACGTGCAGCACGCGTTCGCCGTACCTGTGCTCGTCGACAACGACGTCAACATCATGGCGCTCGGGGAGCGGCACGCGCACCTGCGTGACGTGTCCGACCTGGTGTTCATCAAGGTCGCGACCGGCATCGGCGCCGGCATCATCTCCGGCGGCACGCTGCAGCGCGGCGCCCAGGGCACCGCCGGCGACCTCGGCCACGTCCACCTGCCCCGCGCCGCCGACGTGACCTGCCGGTGCGGGAACCAGGGGTGCCTGGAGGCGATCGCGGCCGTGCCGGCGCTGGCAGATGCGATCCGCCGCGCGGGCGTCGCCGTACCTCAGGACCACGACGTGGTCGCCCTGGTGCGGCACGGCGACCAGCAGGCGATCCAGGCCGTGCGCCAGGCCGGCCGGGACCTCGGTGAGGTCCTCGCGACGCTGGTCAACCTGGTGAACCCGTCGGTCATCGTGATCGGCGGCGCGCTCGCCGCTGCGGGCGAGGGCCTGCTCGCCGGCATCCGCGAGACCGTCTACCAGCGCTCGCTCCCGCTGGCGACCGAGCACCTCCGCATCGTCACTTCGCGCGCGGGGGAGCGGGCCGGCGTGATCGGCGCCGCCGCCCTCGCCATCGGGCACGTGCTCGCGCCCGAGTCCATCGACCGCGCTGTCGAGCGTGCTGCTGAGACCTCCGCCGCTGGTTGAGGTGTGAGGAGCGCTACCGACGAGCTCGAAACCAAGGACCCTGTGGATGCGGCGCGACCTTTGTCTGGGGTACGGCCTAGGGTTCCGGCATGCCCGGGGTCGACCACGATGCACTGCGCGCCACGCTTGCGGCGGCCGTCGAGGCACTCGGCGGGAGTGAGCGGCCGGGGCAGATCGCCATGGCCGAGGCGGTCGCGGAGTCGATGGCGGGGTCGCCGAGCCGGCGTCACCTGCTCGTCCAGGCCGGCACCGGCACCGGCAAGTCGCTGGGCTACCTGGTGCCCGCGCTGCGCCACAGCAAGCGGGTCGTCGTCGCCACCGCGACCCTCGCCCTGCAGCACCAGCTGGTCGAGCGCGACCTGCCGCGGCTGACCAAGGCGGTCGGCGGACGCACCGGTGTCGACACGAGCTACGCCGTGCTCAAGGGCCGCTCCAACTACGCCTGCCTCCACCGGATGCGCGAGGGTGTGCCCGACGACCAGGGGGTCCTGGTCGAGGTGCCGGAGGGGTCGCTCGGCAAGAAGGTCCTCGAGCTCCGGGAGTGGGCGGAGGAGGAGAGCAAGGGCGGCGGCACGGGCGAGAAGGACGCCGCGCCCCGGCACACCGACCGTGAGTGGCGCCAGGTGAGCGTCACCGCCCGTGAGTGCCTGGGCGCGGCCAAGTGCCCGTTCGGCGAGGAGTGCTTCGCCGAGCGCGCCCGCGAGAAGGCGCAGCGCTCGCACCTGATCATCACCAACCACAGCCTGCTCGCGATCGATGCGATCGAGGGCGTGCCGATGATCCCCGACTACGACGTCGTGGTGATCGACGAGGCTCACGAGCTGACCGCACGGGTCACCCAGGCAGCCACCGACGAGCTCTGGGCGTCGGAGGTCGAGCGCGCTGCGCGGCGATCCGCTCGGCACGTGCGGTCCGACAACGGCGACCCGGCCGGCGACCTGGCCGATGCCTCCGAGGCACTGCGAGCGGCGCTCGGCGAGGCCCGTCCGGGCCGGTTCGAGGCGGTCCCCGACGACCTGGCCGACGCGCTCGCGCTGGTGCGTGACGCCGCGCGGGCACTGGTCAGCGCCTTCCCGAAGGCCGACGCCAGCGACGACGCCGACGCCGGGATGACCCAGGCCAAGGGGTCGGCTCAGGAGGTCTTCCTCACCGCCGACCGGATGGCCGCCAACGCCGACTCCGACGTGCTGTGGCTGAGCGAGGGCACCGAGCGCATCCCGCCCCGGCTCTGCATCGCGCCGCTCCAGGTGTGGGGCCCGATGCGCGACAAGCTCTTCGCCGACAAGACCGTCGTGATGACGTCGGCGACCCTGATGCTCGGCGGCGACTTCAGCTCCATCGCCACCTCCGTCGGCCTCAAGCCCACCGAGCGGATCGACCCGCGAAGTGTCGATGTTGGTCCCTCGAAGTCTCAAGGTTCGTCCGACGAGGTGTCAGAGGACGACGCCGAGCCCTGGGTCGGTCTCGACGTCGGCAGCCCGTTCGACTACGGCAAGCAGTCGATCCTGTACGTCGCTCGCCACCTCCCCCAGCCCGGACGCGACGGCCTCGGCGCGGCCCAGCTCGCGGAGATCACCGAGCTGGTCGACGCCGCCGACGGCCGCACCCTCGGCCTGTTCTCGAGCAGGCGGGCGGCCGAGACCGCCGCCGAGCACGTCCGCGGCAAGCTGCCGCACCTCACCACGCTCGCCCAGGGCGACGCGCAGCTGCCCGAGCTCGCGCGGCAGTTCGTCGAGGACCCCCACACCAACCTGTTCGGCACCCTGGGGCTCTGGCAGGGGCTCGACGTCCCGGGTGACACCTGCCAGCTGGTGATCATCGACCGGATCCCGTTCCCGCGGCCCGACGACCCGCTGATGAGCGCCCGCCAGCGCGCGGCCGACCAGGCCGGCGGCAACGGCTTCATGCAGGTCGCGGCGACCCACGCGGCGCTGCTGCTCGCGCAGGGAGCCGGCCGCCTGATCCGGACTCATGCCGACAGGGGCGTCGTCGCCGTACTGGATCCGCGGTTGGTCACCGCCCGCTACGGCAGCTTCCTCAAGGCCAGCCTGCCGCCGATGTGGACCACGACCGACCCGGCCGTCGTCCGCAAGGCGCTGACTCGACTGTCCAGCACCTGAGCCCGCTGGTCGAGGAGGTCGCGCTAGCGACCGTCTCGAGACCCGGTGAGGTTCAAACCCTCCGCAGGACCGCGGTGACCTTGCCGAGGATCGTGGCGTGGGTGCCGTCGATCGGGTCGAAGGCGTCGTTGTGGGGGAGCAGCCAGACCTTGCCGCCCTTGCGCTGGAACGTCTTCACCGTCGCCTCGCCGTCGATCATCGCGGCGACGATCTCGCCGTTCTCGGCCGTCGGCTGCTGGCGGATCACGACGTAGTCGCCGTGACAGATCGCGGCGTCGATCATCGACTCGCCGCTGACCTCGAGCAGGAAGAGCTGACCGTCGCCGACGAGCTGGCGGGGGAGCGGGAAGACGTCCTCGATCCGCTCCTCGGCCAGGATCGGCCCACCGGCCGCGATCCGGCCGACGACGGGCACGTTGGTGGGGATCGGGGCGGAGTCGCCGAACCCGGTCTCGTCGTACGACGTCTCCGACGCGCCGCCGATGGCCCGACGCTCGCGCATCGACTCGGGCAGCACGACCTGGAGCGCGCGGGGGAGGCTCGGGTCCTTCTTGAGGAACCCCTTCTCCTCCAGCACCCGCAGTTGGTGGGCGACGCTCGAGGTGCTGGTCAGACCGACGGCCTTGCCGATCTCGCGCATGCTCGGCGGGTAGCCCCGCTCGTCGATGCTGTCCTTGATGTGCTGCAGCACCCGCTGCTGACGCGGGGTGAGCCCGGAAGCGTCGGGAGGCCCGTCGGGCAGTTCGCTGACCTTCTTGTCCGCCATGCGGAAGACGGTAACGCCGAACCGACCCCGATTTCAAACATCTGTTCGAACCCGCGTGTCGCGACACGCCGTCGAACACGCTTTCGAACCGGTCCTTGATCTGTTCGAACATGTGATCTAGTCTCGTACACGTGTTCGATCGAACTGTTGATCGAACGGTCTCCGACTCCCAAGTGTCGGGGGTCGTCGATAGACATCGTCCGACACAGATCGCCAGGACTCCGATCGTCGGAGTCACTTCCCCCGGAGGTCACACCATGAGCACTGCCACCCTTGCCCCGCACTTCGCCCCTACGGTCCGGACCGCCGAGCCCCGGCCGGTCCGTCTGACCCGGCGCGGCCGGCTCGTGGTCTTCGCCTTCGGCGTGCTTCTGGCCTTCGCGCTCGGCGTGTGGTTCGCCGCCGGCTCGGTCGCCACCCAGCAGGGCGGGGTCGAGCAGGTCGAGGTCGTGACCGTCGCGCCGGGCGACACCCTGTGGGACATCGCCGCCGATGCGGCCGCCACCACCGGCGAGGGCAGCGTGGGCGACATGGTCGTCCGCATCCAGGACCTCAACGGCCTCGACTCGAGCATGGTCTACGCCGGCCAGGAGCTCCGGATCCCGAGCGAGTAGCCCGACCGAAGACTTCGTCCGTGGCTTCGACCCCCGCGGACGACGGGGCCCACGCCCGGGCCCCAAGGGGAAGACGAAGGGCGGACCCACGACCCCGGGTCCGCCCTTCGCGCCGTTGTCGGTCGATCGGGCAGCGGCCCCGTTGGTCGAGGAGGTCGCGCAGCGACCGTCTCGAGACCAGGCGCCTAGCCCCCGTACCCGACCAGCGTCGGGCGCGCCTCGATCGCCGCGAGGTCGGTGGGCTCGCCCTCGATGGTCACGCTGCCGGGGACCGGTTGCCACGCGCCGCCATTGACCCGGTAGTCCGCCACCCACGTGATGTCGAGCGCCGGCCCGTAGTCGCCGGTCTGCAGGTAGTTGTGGGTGACCTGCAACCGCGGGTACGGCGCGCCCGGCTTGTCGGTCGTGATGGACTCTCCGTCCCCGAACCGCCAGGTGTAGCTGTGTGCCTCGATCCTCAGCTCCACCCGCTGCCCGAGCAGCCGGACGGTCCGGTTGAGGGTCCGCTCCTCGGTGAAGAAGTTCGTCTCGAAGTTCACCAGCGTCTTCCCGCCCGGCGGCTGAATCGAGAAGGTCGAAGGCGGCAGGGGGATGCGGCGGAAGGCCGTCGCCACGGTGTCTTCGGTGACGGCTGGGGCGCCGCCTTCGGAGGGGCACCAGTAGGACCCTGCAGTGATGTCGCCGTTGGGAAGCTCGATCCAGGAGTGGGTCTGAACCGTCCCGTCTGGGCAGGTGCGCAGGCCAGAGCAAACGCCATCGCACGCCGGTTCTTGGTGATAGGTGCCGATCGGTCCGCCCGCGTTTCCCGTATCTGTCGCGAGCCCACTGTCCGTGCCGGGGTTTCCTAACTGAACGCCAGTGGCGTATCTGTCTTCCTCCGGGGCGACCCACGGGTTATCGGCGAAGGCGGGAGCAATCTGGGCGGTCAGTACGCACAGAGCCACGATGAGGCGCGTCACGACAAGTCCAAGAAGGTGACGTGCCACGCGCCGTCGTCATAGCCAAGCCCGAAGAAGAAATCGAGCTTGCCGGGGCGAACGGACTGGTTCAAGTCGCCGGCGCCAGTGGTCTTCGAGCGCCCCACTTTGACCTGGGTCGACACGTTCCACGCCCCGCTCGGTGTCCGACCGGGTAGCGAGTTCAGCACCTCGAAGTGGCCGCCCGAGATCTTTCCGCCGCGCGCATAGACGCGTTCGATCGCGTCGATTCCCCCGTTGCACCCACCGCAATTCGGCACCGACAAGCTGCGAAGCAGATCGACGTCACCGGTCTGCCGCGCGTAGTTCACGACCTCCCAGTAGTACTCGACGAACGCCTCGGCGCCGGCTTCTGTCTCCGCTTCCGCCTCAGTCGGCAACGTCGGCTCGACCGGCCCACTGTCGGTCGGACTGACCGACTCGGTCGGCGAGCTGGAGTGGGGCGGGATCGGCTCGCGCGTGGACGCGATCGGATCCGCAGGATCCTCGGCCTCACACCCAGCGACACCGAAGGTGAGGAGCAGCGTGGCAGCACTGACGGCTGCGCGCGCCCTGTACGACGACCTCATGCAGGCCTCCCGAGAGTACGAACTTCCGCCCAGACCCAGAACGGCGCACTGAAGGTACCGCGGCGCAGCCAGACCACGACACCTGTCCGTCGTCGCCTGTGGAGGAGTTGCGGAGCGGTGAGTCCTTTCGAGCTCCGCGCCGATCAGATGTGCTGCCGACCCGACAGCACTGCCGCGAACCGCGGCCGCCGGTTCCGCATCGGCGTCGCACCCGGCAAGCGCCGCGACGAGGAGCACGCCCACCGTGACTACCGACCGTGCCCTTCGTGACTGACTCACGGCAGGACGCCGATGCTCGTGACCTGCGGCGTCCCGTTGACCAGCGCCACCTCGAATGCGAGGCTCATCCGTCCCGACGAGCTGGTGGCGACCGCAACCGCCACGGTCGCCGACTCGACGGTGTGGTGGGTGACGCGCGCGGACTCGACCCGCCAACGGCCGCCCCGGACATAGCGGTCGCAGGTCCCGCAGATCGTTGCCGCGCTGGCGACGACGGCCGACCTGTCGCGGGTCGCGACCGCGCGGTTCCGCGCCGAGATCCACGCGCGAACAGTGGCCACCGCCCTCAGCTCACGCCCCTTCGCGGCTGGCGTGCCCGTCGGCGTACTGGCTGGTTCGGACGCCCGCTCCACGGGCGCATCGGTGGCGGTGGCGAGAATCTCCTGGGCATTGCATCCGGACACCAGTCCGGCGAGTAGAAGAGCTGCGGCGCCGACGACGGACCGCGCGGAAATGGACAGGTTCATGCTGGCCTCCCGAGAGAACGAGCCGTCCGGACCCAGGACGGCGCGGCGAAAGTACCGCCCAGGACCCCACCGCCGGCACCCCATCTCCAGCGCCTGTGGATAACCCGGAACGTCCTACGGACAGGGCCTTCCGCGGCCCTGTCCGCAGGACGTAATGAGCATTGACACCCCGCTCGACACGCCGCCCGTCCACAACCGGCACGAGAGATGCCCCTGATGCGGAGCCGGAGCCGCAACCTCGCCGGATGAAGACACGCAACCCAGATCCACCCTTCCTGGCCGCCCGCAGGATCGCCGACCATCAGGGCGGCGTCGTGTCGCGCCGACAGCTCTACGCGTGTGGGATCACGCGGTACGAGGTGCGCGGCCAGGTGCGAGCGGAGCGGTGGCAGCTGGTCACCGACCAGGTGGTCGCCCTCCACAACGGCGACATCTCGGAACCCGGCCATCGGTGGGCGGCAGTGATCAGTGCGGGCCCGCGCGCCCAGCTCGACGGAGCAGCCTCGCTCGTAGAGGCGGGGCTCAAGCGCTTCGAGTACGACCGGATCCGCGTCTCGGTGCCGAAGGGTGCGAGGGTCCGGACCCGCCGCACCGCCCGGTACGACATCCGCGAGACCCGCCGGTGGTCACGGGACGACCGTGCCCCGGGTCCCGGGATCCCTCGGACGCGAGAGCCGGTCGCCGCCGTACGGGCTGCCATCTGGGCGAGGACCGACCGCGAGGCGACGTACGTCCTGACTGCTGCGGTCCAGCAGCGGATCGTCTTCCCGCTCGAGCTCGCGCGGGAGTTCCTTCGGATCAAGCGTCACCGCCGGCGGCAGCTCCTCCACGCCGTTGTCAACGACCTGCTCGACGGGGCACGTGCGCTCGGCGAGCTCGAGGTAGCGCGCGAGCTGAAGCGGCGGGGCTTCCCGGCGCCGGCGCGTCAGGCGCTCCGAAGGGACAAGCGCGGGCGCTACTACCTCGATCTGTACTGGCCCGACCTCAAGCTGGTCGTCGAGATCGACGGCATCCACCACGCGTGGGCGGAGAACATCGTCGGCGACGCGCTGCGCCAGAACTCGCTGGCGATCGCGGGTGACACGGTCCTGCGAGTGCCCCTGCTCGGGCTCCGGCTGGCACCGGATGAGTTCTTCGGCCAGATCGGCGAGGCGATCGACGCCGCCGGGGCGCGCCTCGCAGTATGAGGGACACAACGTCCTACGGACAGGGCCGCCGGAGGCCCCACCCGTAGGACGTTAGGCGAGCGGCGGCAGCAGCGACCTCACCGAGCGGCGCGCTTGCCGCCCTTCGGCACGCTCGGGTCCCGCCGGGGCTTGGGAGCGGGAGCGGGAGTCAGCCCCATCGCCCGCGCGAACCGGGCGACCAGCATGAAGCCGAGGAAGAGGCAGGCGACGGCGCCGATAGCGGCGACGCCGAGGTACCACCACGCCGCGGTGTCACCGTCGTGACGGGCGGCCGAGCCGAAGTCGATCGCGGCGTAGACGAGGTAGCCCCACGCGACCACGCAGAGCGTGATGCCGACGGCCAGGAGGAGCAGCACAGGGCGGAAACCCCGCTTCTGGCGCATGCCTGCGCGCTTGCCGCTGCTCACGGCGGTCATTGTGTCCGATTCACCAAGAGGGTGAGGCCAAGACCCGCCAACCCGATCCGAGGCGGCTCCGGTCCCCACGTCCCGAAGCCGCCCCGAATCGGAGATCGTCCCCGACGTTACGCCAACTTGTGGCCTCTGGCATCCGTCGCAAGGACAGTTCTTGGGCTACTTCGGCGACACCGTGTAGGTGACGACGATCCCGTTGGAGTCGGTCACGGACAGGTGCACGAGGTAGGCGTCGGAGGTGTACTCGCCGAAGATCCCGGTGCCGTTGTCGACCTTCGGGGTCACCGTCTCCAGGCCGGCGTCGACGAGCTTGGCCTCCGCGGCGTCGAACGCCGCTGTCTTGTCGCCGCCCGCCTCGCCGACCTCGATGGTGGCGTTCCACGTGGGCGGGTTCTTGGTGGACGTGCCGCCGAGGACCTCGCCGTCGACGACCGGGACCTCGTCGGTGGGGAAGTCCTTCGGCAGCTTCCCGACGGTCGCGCCGCCGTCGGTCGTGTCGATGTCGACCTTGCCTTCCTCCAGGTCGTCGAGGTTGAGGTCCACGCCCTCACTCTTGGCGGCTTCCTCCGCCTTGTTCTTGACCGCGTCCTCGGCGAGGCCGCAGCCGACGGCGGCGACGGACAGGAGCAGGGCCGTGGGGACGGCGACGAGCAAGCGAGTACGACGAAGCTGGTGCATGACGGCCTCCGGGGCTGTTGCGCGGTTCGATCACAGGGTTGGAGCGAGGGTTGGATCGGTCGGCCCGAGGCCTGATCACACGGTAGTGACGAGACGCTTCCCGCGCGTCCCCCGATCGAACGACTCGTGGGCCATCTGAGACCCTTGTGAGACGGCGACACGCCCGCGGCCCGTCGTACTTGGGGTGGCCAAAGGGCCTCTGACCTGCGCAAACGTGACCCAGGCAACTTTCTTGGCGCAGATCCCCACCACCACTTGCACCCCTAGTGGTGGAGGCGTAAGGTCACCACTACATCTAGTAGTTACAAGGATGTAGTTCTCCACAGGCCCGTTCACAGAACAGGCGGAGAAGTGCACAGCTGGAGCCCAGTTATTCACAGGGCAAGCGGCCCGACCGAGGGTCTACTTCGCCATGCCCAGGCGCGCCGAGAGGGGACCGTCCGATGCACTGCCCGTACTGCAAGCACGTGGACACCAAGGTCCTCGACTCCCGGGTCTCCGACGACGGCTGCTCGATCCGCCGTCGGCGGGTCTGCCAGGACTGCGAGAAGCGGTTCACGACCGTCGAGCTGATGCAGCTGACCGTGCTCAAGCGCTCTGGCGCGACCGAGCCGTTCAACCGTGAGAAGGCCGTCGCCGGCGTACGCAAGGCGTGCAACGGCCGTCCGGTCAGCGAGGACGACCTCGCCCGGCTCGGCCAGGAGGTCGAGGACCAGCTGCGGCTGGCCGGCAGCCCCGAGATCGCCGCCCACGAGGTGGGCCTGGCGATCCTCCCGCCTCTCCGCAGGCTCGACGAGGTCGCTTACCTGCGCTTCGCCAGCGTCTACCGGAGCTTCGAGTCCGCGGCCGATTTCGAGAACGAGATCGCCCTGATGCGGATGGAACGAGCCCACGCGGTTGTTGAACAAGAGACTGCCGCTCGGCTGGAAATCTCGGCCCCTTCGGGCTGACACAGACCGCCCTGGCAGGGAGTGGGGAAGCTGCCTGCCAGGGCACCAATCTCCGGCACCGAACTGTCGGTGTCACGAGTAACACTGGAAACCGAACCGGACCCAGCAGGGGGATCAGGAGAGTCATGACCGAGACGGCCAACTCCGCGTCGAGCACGACGGGCAGCACGGGCAGCACGGACAAGGGCCGCAAGGGGCTCACCATCGAGCGCGTCTTCAGCACCGAGGGCGTTCACCCCTACCACGAGATCAACTGGGAGCTGCGCGACGTCGTCCAGCAGAACTGGAAGACCGGCGAGACCGTCTTCGAGCAGCGCGGCGTGGAGTTTCCCGACTTCTGGTCCGTCAACGCGAGCACCATCGTCACGACGAAGTACTTCCGCGGCGCCGTCGGCACCCCCGAGCGCGAGACCGGCCTCAAGCAGCTCATCGACCGGGTCGTGAAGACCTACACCAAGGCCGGTGCGGAGAACGGCTACTTCGCGACCCCCAGGGACGCCGAGACCTTCGAGCACGAGCTCACCTGGCTGCTCGTGCACCAGTACTTCTCCTTCAACTCTCCTGTCTGGTTCAACGTCGGCACCCAGTCGCCGCAGCAGGTCTCGGCCTGCTTCATCCTCTCCGTCGACGACTCGATGGACTCGATCCTGAACTGGTACAAGGAAGAGGGCTTCATCTTCAAGGGCGGCTCCGGTGCCGGCCTCAACCTCTCCCGGATCCGGTCGTCCAAGGAGCTGCTCAGCAGCGGAGGTACGGCGTCCGGCCCAGTCTCGTTCATGCGCGGTGCCGACGCGTCCGCCGGCACCATCAAGTCCGGTGGTGCCACGCGTCGCGCGGCGAAGATGGTCGTGCTCGACGTCGACCACCCCGACATCGAGGAGTTCGTCGAGACCAAGTGGCGCGAGGAGGACAAGATCCGCGCCCTGCGTGACGCCGGGTTCGACATGGACCTCGGCGGCAAGGACATCACGTCCGTGCAGTACCAGAACGCCAACAACTCCGTCCGCGTCACCGACGAGTTCATGCGCGCGGTCGAGGAGGGCACCGAGTTCGGCCTCCGTGCCCGCAAGGACGGCTCGGTCATCGAGAAGGTCGACGCCCGCACGCTGTTCCGCAAGATCAGCGAGGCAGCGTGGGCCTGCGCCGACCCGGGTCTTCAGTACGACGACACGATCAACGACTGGCACACCAACCCGGAGACGGGGCGGATCACCGCGTCCAACCCGTGCTCGGAGTACATGTCGCTCGACAACTCCTCCTGCAACCTGGCGTCGCTGAACCTGCTCAAGTTCCTCAAGGACGACGACACCTTCGACGCCCCGCTCTTCGCGCAGGCGGTCGAGCTGATCATCACCGCGATGGACATCTCCATCTGCTTCGCGGACTTCCCGACCGACCCGATCGGCGAGACCACGCGGGACTACCGCCAGCTCGGCATCGGCTACGCCAACCTCGGCGCGCTGCTGATGGCGATGGGCCTGGGCTACGACTCCGACGGTGGTCGCGCGATGGCGGCCACGATCACGAGCCTGATGACCGGTACGTCGTACCGTCGCTCGGCGGAGCTCGCCTCCATCGTCGGCCCGTACGCCGGCTACGCCCGCAACGCGGAGGCCCACAAGCGGGTCATGCGCAAGCACCGCTCGGCCAACGACGAGGTGCGCACGATGCACATCGCCGACGCCCAGGTGCACAAGCTGGCCACGGAGGAGTGGGCCAAGGTCATCGAGCTCGGTGAGGTCAACGGCTTCCGCAACGCGCAGGCCTCCGTGCTCGCGCCGACCGGCACGATCGGCTTCATGATGGACTGCGACACGACCGGCATCGAGCCGGACTTCTCGCTGGTCAAGTTCAAGAAGCTCGTCGGTGGCGGCTCGATGCAGATCGTGAACCAGACGATCCCGCGGGCCCTGAAGAAGATGGGCTACGACGAGGAGAAGATCGAGGCGATCGTCGCCTACATCGCCGAGCACGGTCATGTGGTCGACGCGCCGGGCCTGAAGACCGAGCACTACGAGGTCTTCGACACGGCGATGGGGGAGCGGTCCCTCAAGCCGATGGGCCACGTGAAGATGATGGCGGCCTGCCAGCCGTTCCTCTCCGGTGCGATCTCGAAGACGGTCAACCTGCCGGAGTCGGCCACGGTCGAGGAGATCGAGGACATCTACCTCCAGTCGTGGAAGCTCGGCCTCAAGGCCACCGCGATCTACCGCGACAACTGCAAGGTCGGCCAGCCCCTGTCCGACGGTGGCGGCAAGGCCAAGAAGGACGCCGCCGACGCTCTCGAAGCGGCCTCCGCGGTCGTCGAGAAGGTCATCGAGAAGGTCGTCTACGCCCCGACCCGCAAGCGTCTCCCGAAGTCGCGCCAGTCGCGGACGACGTCCTTCACCGTGGGCGGCGCCGAGGGCTACATGATCTCCGGCGCCCACGACGACGGCCACCTCGGCGAGATCTTCCTCAAGCTCGGCAAGCAGGGCTCGACCCTGGCCGGCGTGATGGACGCCTTCTCGATCGCGGTGTCCATCGGCCTTCAGTACGGCGTGCCCCTGGAGACCTACGTCTCGAAGTTCACCAACCTCCGCTTCGAGCCCGCCGGCCTCACCGACGACCCGGACATCCGGATGTCGCAGTCCCTCATGGACTACGTCTTCCGGAGGCTCGCGCTCGACTACCTCGACTTCGAGGCCCGCTCCGCCCTCGGCATCTACTCCGCCGAAGAGCGCCAGCGCCACCTCGAGACCGGCTCCTACGAGCCGCTCGAGGAGACCGGCTCCGCCAGCGAGCTCATCGAGACCCCCGCTCGTACGCACGCCGAGCCTGTCGAGGCGCCTGTCGAGGCTGAGGAGGTCGTCATCGCCGACAAGGCACCCGACGCCCCCCAGGCCCGTACGTCGGCCGAGCTCCTCGAGCAGATCACCGGCCACGCCGTCGACAGCCCGCTCTGCATGACCTGCGGCACCAAGATGCGCCCCGCTGGGTCCTGCTACGTGTGCGAGGGCTGCGGAAGCACCAGCGGCTGCAGCTAACCCTGCCAAAACCAGCCCTGTCCCCGATTGGGCTTCAGTCCCCGAACACAAACAGAAGAACTGGATAAACCGAACACGATCCCCTGAGGTGAGTGACCACGAATCCACGATCGACAGCACCGCGAGCCCGGCCCCTAATCGCGAGGGGCCGGGCTGGCGGCGCGTTCGCGGCCGTCCAGATCCGAGGCGTCATCCTGTCGAGCGTGGTAGGAGGCCGACTCGGGTCGGCGCCGACGTCGCCGCGAGTTGATCCGATGATGCGGGCCCAACAGGCTCTAAGAAGAACTCGAGGCCCGGTCCTGGCAGACCGGGCCTCGAAGGCACCGACCGAGTGGCCGAGTGCGGGGCGTTCACCCGTATCTGACCACCCCCGGTGCCGGCTTGTCCATACGGCACACGGGCGGAGGTGAAGAGAGAGATGACCAAGAGGAACACCAGGCAGACCAGCGCGGAGGCTGCGTCGACTGCCAGCAAGGTGCTGCGCAACCCGAACGCGGGCAAGGCCGCGAAGGCGGCTGCCGCCAGCGCGTTGTCGCAGACGCCGAAGCGGAAGTGACTCTCGGCGGCCTTCCCTTCGGGAGGGCCGCCACTCCCCGGCCGTGCCGTCCTGCACGACCTCTCTTCAACCTCTGGAGGCCGCCATGGCGCGGACCGTGAACAACTCGTTCACCAAGCTCGACGAGAACCTCAACCTCTACCCCTTGGTGCGTCAGCAGGCGCAGACCCTGCACAACACCATCCGCGACGACCTCACCAAGGCCGGCCTCATCGCGGGCAGCTTCCTCCAGGGGTCGTTCGCCCGCAAGACGATGCTGAAGCCGCTAAAGGACGTCGACATCGTGTGCCTGCTCCCCGCCCACATGTGGGAGTTGCTCCGCGGCCCCGACGGCCCGGGCAGAGCCATGGAGTCGTTTAAGGCGCCCATCGTGGACCGGTGGCCCGACGTCCAATTCGACGTGGGCGACGAGCCGGCCGGCAAGGCGCTGCGGCTGACGTTCCCCGGAGTCGACTTCACGATCGACCTCGTGCCCGCCTTCGACACCGACAACGACTACGTCCTGATCGGTGACCGGTTCGAGGGGACGTGGGGGCCGAGCAACACGCGTATCCAGCTGAAGCGGGTCTCCGACCGGAACCAGGCCACGGACGGCCGGTTCGTCCACCAGGTCCGCGAGGTCAAGGCCCTCACGAAGCACCACGAGGAGCTCGTGTTCGTCTCCGGCATCGTCGTGGAGTCGCTCGCTTACGCCACCATCGGGCGCAAGATGCTCGACAAGGACGCGGTGGCCGCCGTCCTCGAGTACGCCAAGGACGCCGTCAAGGGTCAGGTGCTCGAGCCGGCCGGAGAGGACGACGTCACCGCCAAGTGGACCGGCGAGGAGCGAGAGACCGCTGCGCGGGTGTACGCCGAGGCCTCCCGCAAGGCGGCGGAGGCGCTCCGGCTCGAGCGTGCGGGAGACACGGACGGTGCGATCAGCGTGTGGCACTCGCTGTTCGGGGATGCGTTCCCCGACGCACCGACTCGCCCGGTCCTCGACGTCATGACTGCGTTTGCCGCCGGCAGCGTGTCGAGTGCTGGGCGTCCGAGCACCACGACGGCGTCGCAGCAGGCCGCGGCCCCGGGTCGCTCCTGGACGCGCTGTCCGGACGATGGCCAGAGCTCGGTCTTCGGTCAGCCGGGCAAGTGGTGATCGCGCTGAGCGACGTCTTGGAGGACCCGAAGCGGGTGGGCCGGGTCCTCCAGGACGAACTGTTCGGCGTGACCGTCGACCACCTCCGTGCGCCTCGGTACGGCGGCCTGGTCGTCGACCTCACGTTCGCTCCCCTGCCCGAGCTCGCGGCCGCGGACTACGGCGTCGAGCGTGGCCGGGTGAGCGTCCGGCCCCGCGGGGACATCTACGCGTTCCCGCTCGGGCCCGGCCGGACCTGGCACCACCGCAACCCGTCGCCGCTGGGGACCCGGTTCGGGAAGCTCGCCGGCGATCTGTGCCTGTGGTATCTGAACGACCCGCGGTCGCTGCGATGGGACTGGGACGACGGGATGGAGCAGTACGTCACCCGCGTGCACCGCCACTTGCTCTTCGAGGAGTACTACCGCCGTGAGGGTCAGTGGCCGGTCGAGGACGCCCCGCACGCTGCGCCCGTCAACGGCGCGCACCCCGTCCGCACCGCCTTCATGCGCAAGGAGCAGCGCCGATGGGCGTGCTGATCATTCACCAGATCACCCCCCACGCAGGAGGCGTGGCCACGGCGCCGAATGGCGGCGGCTCAACCGACGCGTGGGTCCTCGTGGTGCTCACGCTGCTCGGGTCCTCGGTCATCGCCGGCCTCATCACCAGTGTCGTGGGAAACCTGCGCGCCGCCGCAACCGCCCGGCGCGAGAGCTACGCGAATGCCGTCCGGTCGCTCATCGCTCGCGCCGAGTACCCGTACCGCGTCCGGCGGCGAGTTTCTGATGATCTCGACGGGCTCGCCGCCCTCGTGAGCAGGGGACACGACCTCCAGGAGCAGCTCGCCGCCTGCCGAACTTGGGTCAACTCCGAACACCAGGCCTTGGGCGACCTGTTCGACCAGGCGCTTGCCGACATCGACGCCACCGTGAAACAGGCGACAGTTGACGCCTGGAACCAGGCGCCAATCGCGACCGCGGATGGGATGAACCTCGACGGTTGGGGTCCTGGAGACCAGTGGCCGCACCTAGCGCGCCTACAGCGCGCGATCGCTTACCGATTCGGCTGGCGTCGGTTACTGCCCCGCGGGCTCTGGCGCCTTGAACCCTGATCCGACGGGGCAGGGGGCCCGCCGGATCTGGATAGCCCTGACGTGATCCCCCGAATTCGGGGGATCACGAGGCGTTAGTTGTGGTCGTTGGCCGGCCTAAATCACCGCATGTTCGGTGTGTCGATGTGGGTATGGCTCACCGGTCAACTCGCCAGGAACTGCTCATATCGTGTCGATAATCTCCCTGGATCCGGGCGATCTCGGCGTGATTGCGGGAGATGTAGGGCCCTCATATGCATTTCTTGAAGGCCATGGAGGAGCATCGGTCCATCACTCTCCTCGAGCAACGCTGCGTTCAGCACTACTCGACACTCGGGTGTGATGCCGAGAATGTTCTGGTCATAGGCGGCGTGATGGATCTTGCACAAGCTGAGGCCGTTGGCAACGACCGCATCTCCGAGACGCTCCCCATCGCCGATGATGTGAGCGGCGTCGAGGAGCGGCGCCTTTTTCAGGACGCAAACCGCGCAGCTCGAGGCATAGGCCAGCATGACCTGCGCGCGGAACGTGCGTTGATGCACTCGCTGTCGCACGATGCGCTCGACGTATCTCCGCTCAATCTCGCTGGCATGTTCCGCAGTAGGCACCGCCGAAATCATTTGGTCAACAGCCAGTGTGAACTCGCGGGCGTCAGGGTCATCGGCGATCACGAAAACCGGATAGATAGGCACGTAGGTCTTGGTTGCAATCTTTTGGAAACGAATGACGGGAAGCCCGAGCTCCATCGCTCGACGTAACTTGGTGTTCTTTCCACCTGTTGGCCCGGATTGGTAGTGGTACTTAAGGAGACCGCCGGCAAGCTCGCGATCGGCGTAAGGGCCGTCGGGAGAGGTAACGATCGACAATGTTGCCTCGAGTGCGTTCGGGTTCCAGATCCCGCCACCGCCGCCGTCGATGACCCGAATCGTGGTCCGATCGTCGAGGGGTAAGGCTTCGAGTTCGTCCAAACGCAGGAACCCGCCGTTCAGATCCGCTCTGCTCATCAGCGCATTGGCAACCTGCTCACGAAAATGGGCCTCGCCGACCGATGCGGGTGGATTCACATCAGCTTTCTATCAGCTTCTTCTGCTCTGGATGGTCGGTTCTGCGCGACGGCGCAGTTGCGGGCAGAGAACTCCTGGGGGGAGAGGTCGCTGAGATAGGAATGTCCTCCGTGCCGGCCAGGGACACCGCGATGTCGCGCTCGGGCCGGTAAAGGTTGTGGGCCGGCACACTCGGCGCGACCTGCCGGGGGCCAGCGAGAAGGCGTTACCGCGTGATCTCCGCGGCCATCGTCATCTCGCCAATGGAGCTCGTGAGCATCATCGAGACGGACATTCGCCGCTCGCCCTCGCTGACAGTAACCGCCCACGGGCCGGTGTCGGAGTAGCAGTAGAAGTAGTCGGTGTCCTCGTCGAGCTCCAGGTAGTCCTCTTCGTATGTGGGGGCAGCACCCGCCGCCTCTCGCTCGCGCGCGATCGTCAGCAGGTCGTAGCTGCCGTCACCGGTGTAGCCCGGCACCTGGAACCGCCAGCTGGCCATCTGATGGCTCGACAGCGACACGGCGTGCCCGGACTGGGGGTACAGCTCGACCGACAGGTAGGGCCGATATGCGTAGGGGTCCGAGTCGAGGTACTCCGGGTCCGGTTCCTCCGGCGTGATCATCTCCCAGCGCAGGTGCATGGGGCCGAACCAGGCGTCCTCCGCCCAGCCGGTCACGCGCATCTGCACCTGTGCCACCGGGAGCGCCGCGATCTCGTCACGGCCCTCCTGCTCGCGGGCCTCCTCGGCCTGCCGCTGGTTCTCCGCCTGCTTGTCCTGCCACTTCGCGAGCCCGGGGAACGCCGACCGCATGATCTGCTCGCCCACGTCGCTCTTGGCCTGCCGCTCGGTGGCGTCCGCCTGCGACGAGGTGCTCGCCGCCTTCTGGCTGTCACTCGACAGCAGCTCGGTGGCCTTCGACTTCGCCCACTGCTTGGCCAGGTCTCCCAGTCCCATGTCTTCCTCCCCGTCTGTGCGCTTCCCCTCGGGGACACGCTACGTCCGGAAGCGGGCGCCCGCCGCGGTTTCTGCGCGCCTCCGCTGACCGGCCGGACCGAAGACCACCGAGGGTCAGTCAGACGGCGCCGCCGGGTGGAACGAGGCCTGACGAGACGAGGAAGCGGTCGACGCGGATCCGCAGGGTTACCCGTGAAAGGTTCGGCCGCGGGACGCGGTAGCGGGCGGCGTACTGCTCCTCCGCCCGCACGACGGAATCGCGCTCGGTCATGACCTCGGCCGTGCCCTCGATGGTGGACCACCGCCGGCCGTCCACCTGGCACGCGGCCACTCGCCCGTCGGCCGCGGCGTGCACGGCCTTGAGTGAGTCCCTCGACGTGATGACCCATCCGCACTGGCGTTCCATGTCGAGTGCGACCCCGACCGGTGTCACGTGGGGCCGGCCGTCGGCGCGGAGTGTGGTGAGGGTGCAGAGGTGTCGTTCGGTCCAGAACTCGAGGAGCTCCGACGGAAAGCTGTCCCAGCCTGGGGTCCACGAGGTCACGCCGCCATCCTCACATCCGCGGCAGCGGCGCGCCTGGTCAGCCCTGACGCACTGAAGAAGACTGCCTGTTGCTGTCCTCGACCAACATGAGGATGCCGGAGATGATGTTGCAGAACAGCAGCGTGCACACACCCAGCGCCGTGTGCTTGTAGCGGTCGCGCGCTCCCTTGTGGATGTTGATCGTCATCGGGACGTACCAGGCAGCCGCAATGATCCCGATTCCACACGTCGCTATGACGAACAGGCCGAGGGAGACCCAGTTGATGACCGCGGCGGCTACGTACAGGCCGCTAGCCGGTGGCGCCTGAGGGACCTGTGGCGCGTAGCCGTAGTAAACCGGGACCGCCGGTACGGCGTGGTATCCCGGTACAGCCGGTGGGCCGGCGTGCGGCTGACCGGTCGGCTGCTGCCCTCCCTCGTAACCCCAAGCGCCCGGCAGCGGCGGTTGCTGCGGGTACGGCGCCTGAGGGTCCTGGGTCATGCAACGGGACGCTATCCAAGCCGCCGTGCCTGCCGTGCGGAAAGCCGAAATCTGGCCAGCATGGGGCTCTGGTGCCCACGGGTCCAGTCAGTTGGAAGCCGACTCGTGGTAAGGCGGCATGGGCGGCGGTGGCGGCCAGCCTCGCTTCTTGGCCGCGTAGACGTACAGCTCGCGGGTCAGTCCGCGCAGCACGTCACGTTCGGAGACGTCGGACAAGAACATCTCCACCGGCGCGTAGCAGGTCGTGGACTGCTCGCCCGAACGCTTGTTGCGGGTGTGCCGGAAAGAGAGCTTTTCGCGGTCCTCCACGAACAGGTACAGCCACTGGTCGTCTCCGACGTGGGCGGTCAGCCATTCCCCCCAGCGGGGGTCGAGGCGGAAATCCTCACCCGCGGCGTGCGACGGTTCCATCCCCACGCCGGCCTCGCTGGCCTCGATGGGGTCGAGGCCGACCCGCCGACCGTAGGCGGCCACATCGACGCCTTCTTCGGCGGCGAGCTCAACGGCCAGCTCGTCCTCCTCCCACTCGTCGGGCACCGGGCCCGGTGAGTACTGCATGCTCATCCAGCCGATCTGGACACCCCAACCAATCGGGTCGTGGGCAGCTTCGGCGCGCTGGGGGTCTTCGGCGTTCACAGGCACCTCGGCATTCCTAAGGTGCGCCCGAGTTGCATTGTCCCGCTCACTTTCGTACGTGGTGTCCGCTCGAGTTCGCTCAATGGCGTCTTGTCAGAGCGTCGATTGCGGTCCCAATCTGAACTTGCCAAGCGATGCTTGTCAAGTGACCCGGGCTGTTCGACACCCGCGTCGCAGGCCGGCTTTCCCGTTCTCCTGAAGATTTGCTTCGGGCTATCTACGCTGCCCGTCGAGGGATGCCGGGGTCGTCCGGCTGGAGGGGACACACATGGCCGGAGAATCGGCAGGTCATTCGGCGCGCCGAATGAGGGAGAAGGCTGAGCGGCTCAATCAGGCCGCCGACAAGTGGGAGCGGGGTGCCGACGGAGAGCGTCGTACGGCGACCGTGCTGGATGCACTTCCCGGCGACGAGTGGACGGTGCTGCACGATGTGCCGTGGCCGGGTCGGCCGCGGGCGAACATCGACCACGTCGTGATCGGACCGCCAGGTGTCTTCGTGATCGACTCGAAGAACTGGAGCGGGAGCGTCGGTGTCGTCGACGGCGTGCTCCGACAGAACGGGCGTCGTCGCGAGACGACGGCTGTCGCTGCTGGAGAGGCGGCTACGGCGGTGCGCCAACTGCTTCCGGCGCTTCCGTCTGTGCCGGTGCAGGGAGTGCTCTGCTTCGTCAGGGACGAGGACGTGGCCGGTCGGGCCGGCGGCACGCTGCTGTGCTCCACGGCCAACGTAGCGGCCCTGCTTCAGACCCGCCCGGCGGTCCTCGATCGGACAGCTCGCGAAATCATCGTCGGTCGGCTCGCCCAGGGCCTGGCGAGGTCCCCGGCATCGCCAACGACCCGGAACCCCGCGATGAGTCATCGGATGATGACCGCGCGACCGAGCAAGCCGCGCTCAGACAGAGGTCGTCCATCCCGCGGTAGGGGTCGGAAGCAGCGACCCGTCGCTGCCCTCGTGGGTATGTCGCTCGCGATCGGAGTCATCGGCGTCTCAGTGGGCCAGCCGCAGATCCTCGACCGCATCGGCTCGTCGCTGGTCGGATTCATGACGGACGACCTCGGCGATGACCAGCCGTCTGACGAGCCGACGAAGGAGCCCAGGGATGAGAAGCGGAAGAATCCGCAGGAAAGGCGGAGCAAGTAGTCCCGCTTCGCCGTCACTTCAGTCGATGACACACATGAGCGTGCTGAAAAGGGCGATGTCTTCGACGCGGCGCCCGTCCAGGCTCGCCGCAGTGGGGAGCGGCTACTTGATCGGGAAGTCGGCGTACACGGTCTCGTAGTTCTCGTCGTCGGCCTCGACGGTCAGGATCCCTCCGCCGATCTGGTCCGCGGGGATGTCGAACACTTCCTGCTGCCGAACCGTGCCACCAGGCCGAGCCTCGTCCGGCCACTCCTGGTTGTCGGCCGGTGTCACTTGGGACGCGGTCTCCGAGACCTTGCCGTCCGCAGAAGTGAATGACCACGTCAGGTGGAGCCAGGTAGCTCCGGTGCGCTCGGTGCCGGTGTACGTGGCTTCATAGGTGACCAGGACGAACTGGCCGCGAGGCCGGTCGTTGAACTCGTTCGCGTGCTCGATGATCGTGTTGGCGTTCTTGACCACCTTCGTAACTCTGATGTCCCAAGAGCCGACCGACACGCGCTCGCCGATCTCGGTAGTCGGGCTCGGGTCCGCGGTCGTCGTCTCGGTCGCCGGCGGCTCCGTGGTCTCCGGGCTCTCGGGTGCGGTGTCCGACCGCTCGTAGCCGTAGTCGCCTTCGGTCACGCACGGCAGTTGACCCAGGTCGGACTCGCCGAGGTCGTCGTAATTGCCGCCGAACTCGTTGATCACGTCGTCGGTGTCGAGGAACACGGTGAAGTCGTAGGCGCCGAGGGACCAGTTCATCTGCGGGGTCGAGTCGTCCTCGATCCCGTACTCGTTCGTCGGCTCGCCCATCAACTCGACGGCCTCGTCGCGGGTCATCCCGATCTGGACGCTGCACCAAGAAGCGAGCCATTCGTCCGCGGTGGCCTGAGCCTCCTCCTCGCTCAGCTCGGGTTCTCCGTCCGTGGACTCCTCGGCTCCTTCGGAGTCGACCAACCACCGGTCGTCGTCGTACACCAGCACATAGGTCTCGTCGGTGCCGTCGTCGTACGACGCGTCCACGATCGCCTTGTCACCGTCGACCTCCGCATCGAACTCCGCGTCGTCCAGGTCGACATCGAAGGCTTTCAGGAACGCTTGTGACTCCTCGATGCGATCGGGGCAGTCGATTCCCTCCTCCCAAAACTCGTTCGCCTCCTCCCGGTACCGATCTGTCTCCATGTCGCAGGCATCGTCGTCGCCCGTGCTGAGCGCGTGGAAGTAGTCCTCAAGCGCTTCCTCCGCACCGTCGGCGTCCTTGGAGTGGCCGCCGCCGCACCCCATGAGGAGGAGGGCGGGGACGAGTAAGACGGCGACGCCGGGGCGGATGGCGTGGGACATGATGATCTGCTCCGAAGGTGAGGGATCGCTTTCTCCGCTGGTGTGCCTGCGCTGCGATGCTCAGGGACCGTAGCGCGGATCGGCGACGTGCGCGCCGGGTCTGAGTGAAAGGCCGAGAGTTCTGATCGAGATCAGTGTCGCGGGATGGTTTTCCCGGGTCGGCTATCCACAGGTCGCACCGAGCCGGTAGCGCGTGACGTCTCGCTTCACGGAGAGTCGCGTCATGCCAAGCTCTCGGAAACGCCGCCCGAAGCGCAGCTCCCGCAACCCGCAGGCCGCAGCCGCGCGCCGACCTGCGACCGGAAGATTCGGCGAGCACGCGCCGTGGATCGAGCAGTTGCTCGCTGTCGATGAGGCCGAGCGTCGCGGCGACGCCCGCGGAGCGCTGGATCTCATCGAGCAGAAGCCGAACGGGCCGGACGGCGAGTTCTTCTGGCGCCCCGAGCGCGTCCTCCGGCTGAGCCAGCTCGCGACGTTCGGCCCGTGGTTGCCGCGGTGGGCGACCTCGCGCTGGCTGCTCGAACAGGCGCTGCAGGAGCTGGCGCCGACACGCAACAGCGCGATCGACCAGGCGTTCCGGACCGTCGCGGACATCCGCGGCGGTCTCGAGAACGTGCCGCGGCCGACCGGTGAGGACCCACGGATCAAGGTGATGGAGGACGACTGGGTCTTCCGCCAGTGCGTGCTCTACGAGTTCGGGGCGCTGGCGTCGTACCTGCGTCGCGCGCCCGCAGATCTCGTCGCTGGTGCGGACCAGATCCAGGCATGGGCGCGGGCGCCGATGGGCGGATTCCGCTATCTCGCGCGCACGCCCGCGGTCACGACGTGGGAGGACCTTTCGTCCGGCAACCGGGTCGAGGTCCCCAACATCGGCAGCGCGGCGATGCTCATCGCGGGTGAGCATGTGATCGGACGGATGGTGACGATCGAGGGCGGACGGATGTTCGAGACGCTGCCGCTCCCGGTGCCCGAATCGGTGGCACGAGCGGTCGCCGACGCGCCGGCGGACTGGATCCAGGCCCTCCGCGAGGCGCGAGAGCGAGGCGAGGCAGTAGACACCGGGAACTTCCGCTTCGGGTTCCTCACCGACGTACCTCTCGAGATCAGTGCCCTCACCCTGTACGGCGACCTCGAGTCGCTCGACCGCTACGAGGAGCGGGCTGGCCGGCTCCTGGACGCGGTCCGACGGGCCTTCCGCGAAGACCCCACTGACGATCCTGAGGTCGTCGATGTCTGGGCCTGCGTCGCCGCCGAGCTGCTGAGCTGGAACGTCTTCGTCACTCTCACCAAGAGCCTCCGGCCGGACCAGGCAGATCTCTATGCGCGGCTCGGCCGGATCCTTGCCGAGCCTGCCGCCCGGTTCAGCCGGGATCTCGCGGAGGCGGCGCGGGCTGCGGCATGACTGGTAGCACCGACGGCGCTACCGTGAAGTGGTGGGCGTGGTGAAGAAGTCAGTCTCCCTCGACGAGCGCGTCGCCGAGCAGATCGAAGCGGCTGCCCGCGAGGACGACACGACCTTCTCGGGATGGCTCTCTGCCGCGCTGGAGGAGCGGCTGATCCTTCGCGAGGGTCGGCGTGCGATGGCCGAGTGGGAAGCGGAGCAGCCGATTCCCGACGACACTCGCGAGTGGGCGCGTGCAGAGCTCGACCGCGCTCTCGGCGATCGATCGAGCTCGCGTGAATAGACCGGGCGTCACCTACCGCGCCGGCGTTGATCGTCGCCGACCTGGGTGACGCCCGCATGGGTGGGTTCCACGCCGACGCGCTGCGTCGAGGCATCCTGCCGACGGTGCCGGCGGCTGTCCTGGCCCAGGTCTGGCGAGGCGGCCCGCAGCCGAGCCTCTCGCGGGTGCTGAAGGGGTGTCGGGTCGAGCCGCTCACCGAGGAGCACGCGCGCGCTGTCGGTCGTCTTGCCGCCCACTCAGGTCACGACGATGCCACCGACCTGTCCGTCGTCGAGGGTGCCGTTCGTCGTACCGACGTCGTGGTCACCTCCGACCCGAGTGACATCGAACGGATTGCTGGGGTCGTCGGGATCGAGCTGCTCGTCGTCGTCGTATGAGCTCGTGCAGCGGGTAGCGGGCGATCACTCGCAGCCGGGTTCGGGGCGGAATTCGAGATGGTCAGTCTTCTTGCGACCATCGCGCGCGCTCAAGCACTTCGAGCGTCCGCTCGGGCGATATCCGGTGGCTGGCGATGTCCTCGGGCCAGCTCGAGACCTCGACCTCTGCCCAGTCCGCCCACGTCGCCACCAGCGCATAGAAGTCGGTGAGGAAGGCGCCGAGCAGCAGTGTGGTGGCGCGGCGCTCGCCGTACCGACCCTGGCCCTCGGCGAACCGCTCCCCACCCTCGATGCTGCCGGCGTTCATCTCCGCCGCCCATCGTCGCGCCCGGGCGATCGAGGCCAGCGCGTCTTCGCGGGTGCCATGGTCGGCGAAGATGAGCTTCACCAGGCCCTCGAACTCCAACGCGGGACCGTCGCCAGGCTCGGCGAGCCACGCGGCGAGCGCCCGCCGGCCCTTGCGGGTGATCGAGTAGACGGTGCGCGGCCGGCGCCCGACGGCGTCCTCGCGTGCGGTGGCAAAGCCGTGCGCGACGAGCTTCTTCGGCTCCTCGAAAAGCTTGCTCTGCGCGCGTCGCCAGACCCGGCCGACGCTTCGGTCCATTGCCTTGGTGAGCTCGTACGTCGAGTGGGGGCGGACAGCGAGCAGCCCGAGGACGCCGTACGTCGTGGTCGTGAGACGAGGGGTGCTTGACATGATCCTCCCTTCGGGAGTAAACCTAGCATATTCTCCCTTTGGGACTATTCTAGGCGGGCATCATGGACGAGGCGATGACACTCGAGATCGACCCCGGCAACGCCGGGCAGCTGCGCGACTGGGACGGCGAGCACGGCGCGTACTGGGCCGAGCAGGCGGCGACGTACGACGCCGCGTCGGCGCGTTACCAGCCGACACTGCTGGCGGCGGTCCGCCCGCAGGCCGGGGAGCGGATCCTCGACGTCGGCTGTGGTTCCGGACAGGTCGCGATCGACCTGGTGCGGAGCGTCCCGGGCTGCACGGCAGTGGGTGTCGACCTGTCCAGCGCTCAGCTGGCGGTAGCGCGAGGCCGCGCCGGTGAGCTGCCGGTGGAGTTCGTCCAGGCCGATGCGCAGGTGCACGACTTCGGCGAGGCGGCGTACGACGTCGTGGTCAGCCGCACGGGGACGATGTTCTTCTCCGATCCTGCGAAGGCGTTCGCCAACCTCGGCCGCGCGACCAAGCCCGGCGGCCGACTCGTGCTGCTGGTGTGGCGCGGCGTCGAGGCCAACGAGTGGCTGCGCGAGTTCCTCGGCGCCATCGGCCGGGTTCGGCCGCTGTCGCCGCCGCCCCCGGGCGCACCGGGCCCGTTCGCGCAGAGCGACCCTGACCGGGTGCGGTTGACGTTGGAAGGTGCCGGGTGGGGCGGCGTCCAGCTGGCGGCCCATGACGAGCCGATGTGGTTCGGCCCTGACGCCGACGCCGCGACGACCTTCATCGTCGGTCAGATGGCGTGGGTGATCGACAGCCTCGAGCCTGAGGACCGGGAGCGGGCGGTGGGCTACCTGCGCGAGACGATGGCCGCGCACGCGGGGGCGGAGGGCGTGCTGTTCGGGTCGGGGGCGTGGTTGGTGACGGCCACCCGAGCCGTGCTCGGTCGGAGGAGTCGGGTGGGTGAGAGTGACCGATAGACCACTCTCACCCACCCGACTCAATCCTGCGGGTCAGCCCTTGACGCACATCAGCGTGGTGAGCCGGGCGACGACCTCGACGAGGTCGGTCTGGGCCTCGATGACGGACTCGAGGTCCTTGTAGGCGCCCGGGATCTCGTCGATCACCCCGGCGTCCTTGCGGCACTCCACGCCCGCGGTCTGGGCGGCCAGGTCGTCGAGGGTGAAGGTCTTCTTGGCCTTCGACCGCGACATCCGCCGGCCGGCGCCGTGGGACGCGGAGCAGTACGACGCCTCGTTGCCGAGGCCGCGGACGACGTACGAGCCGGTGCCCATCGAACCCGGGATCAGGCCGTACTCGCCCGAGCCCGCCCGGATCGCGCCCTTGCGGGTCACGATCAGGTCGACATTGTCGTAGGTCTCCTGAGCGACGTAATTGTGGTGAGCGGAGATCTGCTCGCCGAACTCCACCTCGAGGCCACGCTTCGCGAACGCGTCTCGGACCACCCGGCAGAACAGCGCCATCATCACGGCGCGGTTGCGGGCGGCGTACTCCTGCGCCCAGTAGAGGTCGCTGAGGTAGGCGTCCATCTCCGCCGTGCCGGCGAGGAACACCGCGAGGTCGCGGTCCGGCAGGCCCAGGTTGTGGTCCAGGCCCTTGGCCTTGTAGATGTGCCGCTCGGCGATCTCCTTGCCGATGTTCCGCGAGCCGGAGTGCAGCATCAGCCACACCTGGCCGTCGTCGTCCGACGTCAGCTCTAGGAAGTGATTTCCCGATCCGAGCGAGCCCATCTGCTGCTTCGCCTTGCGCTCGCGGTCCTGGACAGCCGGGTGCAGCGTGCCGAACTCGCTCCAGAACCGGTCCCAGCCGGCGAACCGGCCGTGGTTCAGGCCGAGACGGCGTACGTCAGGCATCGACTCGTGCGCCGAGAAGCCGACCGGGATCGCCCGCTCGACCGCCAGGCGCAGGGCGCGCAGGTCGTCGGGGAGGTCCGCGGTGGTCAGCGACGTCCGCACCGCCTGCATGCCGCAGCCGATGTCGACGCCGACCGCAGCCGGCGACACCGCGTTGCGCATCGCCACGACCGAGCCGACCGTCGCGCCCTTGCCGAGGTGGACGTCGGGCATCACGCGGACGCCGTGGACCCACGGCAGGCGCGAGATGTTGCGCAGCTGGTCGAGGGCCTGCTGCTCGACATCCTCGACGCGCGCCCACATCAGGGTCTCGGCTTTCGCGCCGGGCAGGCGCACGGGTAGGGCGTCGGTCTTCATGGTGTCCATCCTCCTTCGGGATCGTCTTGGTTTCGAGGCTCGCTTCGCTCGCACCTCAACCATCGACGGAGCACCCCTTGCAGGAGTCGAACCTGCGGCCTCCGCGTTCGTAGCGCGGCACTCTCTCCAGCTGAGCTAAAGGGGTCTGCCTGGTGGCTGGAAGAAGGTAGGGGTGGCGCTCCGCCAGGGCCTAACGGATTTCAGGCCTTGTCGGGATAGACGAGCGAGGGCGCGCTGTAGAACCTGCTGCTCATGACCCTCGCGAGGTCCTCAGCGGTGAGCTCGATCCCGGTGACGACCTCGGCCATCGCCAGGCCGACGACCACAGGGTCCGGGGCGTCGTCGTCCTCGTCCTCGAGGTCGTCGTAGACGAGGTCGAAGAGCGCACGCAGCTCGGTCGGCACTTCGTCGGGGTCGCCGTCATAGATGTACTCGTCCTCGTCGAACAGGATCTCGCCGTCCCGCGCGCACCCGAACCGGACGTGCGCCTGGACGTTGTTCCTCACGACGGCAGCGGCGCCACCCGCTTGCGTCAGCTGCCGCAGTGAAGCGAGCGACGGGTCGCCGTAGCCGGACCACTCAATGGCGATGACGCCGCCGGCGACGTCGGCAAGTGCCCATGCGGTGAGCTCGTCGTCGATGTCGTCGGAATCAGCACGAGGCCCCGTCAGGTCGATGGAGAGGGCCTCGGCGACCGAGTCGCGGGTTGCTCCGGCGGCTACGACGACGGTGAGTCCCTCGAAGTCGTGCAATGCTTCGATGACGTCTTCGTAGTACTCCACAGTGGCGGCCACGCTCGGAGCGTAGGGCGCCAGACGCGGCCGCAGGCGCGTTTTACACGCGCCGAGCCGTCAGCAGCTGTCGCACACGCCGGTGGGGAGCAGCGCCATGTTGCAGGACGGGCACACCTTCGTGGCGGGCGGGTTGGCCTTGGCCTTGCGCGCGGCGGAGGCCGCGAACTTGGGGGTGAGGGCGGCGCGGCCGCCGTCGGCGGGGAGGCCGGTGGCGTCGGCCCAGCGGTAGCACTCGAGCCGCGCGCGGGCGGCGTGCTTCTCGCGCTGCATCGGGTCGTCGAGGAGATCGGCGCCGACGGCGGTCATGGCCGCGTCGTACGGGGCGCCGACCATGCCGGTGTCCTTGCGGACGACGAGCGAGGTCAGGGGCGGGACGCCTTCGCTGACGCAGCGGTGCGCGACCAGCTCGAGGGTGGGGCCGATCCAGTTCCGGACGGCGGTGCGGGTGGTGACTCCGCTCCGCTCCTGGATCTCCTCGCCGAGCTGCGTGTACTCCACGACGGCGTGATAGCGCCCGGCGACACCGACCAGGATCTCGTAAGCGGTCTCGGCCCAGGTCTTTTGGTCAGTCTCGACAGTCTCCACCCCTCCAGTGTGCGCCCATCAGCACCAGACCGTGGAATCCTCTGCCAACTTTCCCCGTCGAGGAGCCTCAGCGGGGGAGGATCCGGTTCCCCGTGCGAACGGCGTTTCTCTTCATCCGGTCGGCGAGCCGTCCGAGGGACGCGGCGGCCGCACTCGGGGTGGCCGGCGGGTCGAAGTGGACCGGATCCCCGACGCTCAGGGTGCCGGTCGAGGCGATGTCGGCGTACACGCCGAAGCAGCGGTCACCCTCACGGGAGACGGTCCTCATCACCTGCGGATCGGCGGCCACACCGGCCTGCTCCCGCAGCGGGACCGTGCACCGGATGGTCGGGATCTCGACCTCCATGCTCACCTCGCCGGCCCGGAGCGTGCCGCCGAGCCACTGCTGCTCGGCCAGTCCCTCCAGGTCGCTGTCGATGACGACGTTGGGGCGGAACCGTCGTACGTCGAAGTCCCCGCCCGTCGCTGCCATGGTCCGCAGGCTCGACGTCGTCACGATGTGCAGCGCGTAGGCGTCGGCGAAGATCCCCACCGGCGTCGCGTAGATCGCGAGCTCGGCGAGCTTGCGCAGAGGGAACATCGAGTAGTCGGGCAACGGCTCGTCGTCCGGGACCCCGAACTGCTGGCGGATGTCCTTCTTCGACGCCAGTACGCCGCGGTACGCGGCCTTGTCGTCCAGCGCCGGCAGCGGGACCAGGGTGACCGGCTTGCCGACCAGCTCGCTCAACCGGGCGTCCATCGCCTCGCGGTCGGTGCTCGCCACCTCGGTGCCGTCCGGGAAGGTGACGACCACATCGGCGACGTCACCCGGACCAACGCCCGGCGGCGGTTCTTCGACGTACCGGGCCGTGCAGCCGAGCAGCGCAGGCAGCCGCCGCGCCGTCGTGACCGCGCTCAGCTCGAGGTCGCGGACCGCCCACATCCGGTCGGCGTGGAGGGCTCGCTGGTCCAGCACCGACGAGGCGACCTGCTCGCCACCCATCGACTTCACGGGGTAGCGCCACAGGGCCGCCACCGTGCCGACCGTCATCGCGTCCACAACCAACGACGCTAATGGGTGGGAGGCACGCGGGAAATCATTCAGTCGGATGAATAGGCCTCGCTGGTGCGGGGTACCGACCCGACATGAGCGATTCGAACACACGTACGAATGACCGGGAGCTGATCGGCGCGAACACGCCGGACCCGACCGGCACGGAGAAGGACCCCGAGCAGTGGGTGACCGGCGACGAGCCGATGACCGGCGCGCAGCGCTCCTACCTCGACACCCTCGCCCGCGAGGCCGGCGAGACGCTGTCGGCCCACCTCACCAAGGCGGAGGCGTCCGAGCACATCGAGCGGCTCCAGGCGATGACCGGCAGGGGCCTGAGCCAGAGCCTGTAGTCAGAGCCGGTAGTCAGAGCCGGTAGACGGTCTTGGCGTTGTCGCGGAACACCTTCCGCAGCAGGTCCGGCCCGTACGGCGCCAGCAGGTCGGCGAGCGCCCCGACGATCGTGCCGTACGTGGCGATCGACTTGTCCATCGGGAAGTTCGAGCCGAAGACCAGCCGGTCCTCACCGAACACCTCGGTGGTGTGCGCGACCAGCGGTGCCACCCGCTCGGCGAGTTGTCGACGGCTGATGCCGGGCCGTCGGTGACCCAGGGTCGGGAACGCCAGGCCGGAGTGCTTGGCGACCACGTTCGGACAGCTGCCGGCGAGCTCGGCGATGTCGTCCTTCCAACGCGCGAACAACTCGGCGCGATCACGCTCCGTCTGCCCCGTGGACTTGCCCATCGGGCCGACGTAGCCGACCGGCGAGGCGTAGTGGTCGAGCACGATCGTGGTGTCGGGATACTCCTTCGCCAGTGCGACCACCTCGGACAGTTGGTGCGAGTACACGTAGGCGTCGAACGTCAGCCCCCGCTCCGCGAGTGCCGCGAACCCCTTCAGGAACGCCGGGGACGTCATCACGCCCGCCTCGTCGATCCAGTTCTTGACGCCGCGGTCCGGGTGCCAGGTCGTCAGGAAGCGGATGCCGCGGAACCGGTCGCTCGCCTTGGCATGCGCGTCGAGCACCGCCGCGAAGTCCGGCTCGCGGGGGTCGGCGTTGCCCACGATCCCCGCCAGTCCCGGGTTGCCCGCAGTCCCGAACGGCAGGGAGTCGAGCCACGCCGTCTCCTCGGACTGGTCGGGCCGGTGCCAGCCGCACTGCACGTGCACGGCCGCCTCGACCGGCACGCCCACCGTCTCGACGGCACCGGCCACGTCGGCGGCGTAGTCGGCCGGCAGGTAGGGCCGGGCGACGTGCCGAGCGGTGCGGATCAGCTCGCGCTCCGGCTGGCGGAGCAGCACCGGCAGCAGCCGCTCGAACAGGCCCGGTGCCCGCCCGTAGAGCGAGGCGAGACGCGACGCCTCCCTCGGGGTCGTGAACGGGTCCCACTGGTGGATGTGGGCGTCGATGATCCCGGGCACGATCCCGGCCAAGGACTGCGTCATGCGTCGCTCCTGTCGTCGGCGCCAACCTAGACGAGGGGTGGCGACCAGCGGGGGATTAGGTTGATCGGATGAGTGAGCAGGACAGGCCGTTCGCCGTACGACGGGCCGGGGTGCTGCTGCACGTGACGTCGCTGCCGGGCGCGGCCGGCCTCGGCGACGCGGCGTACCGGTTCGTCGACTTCCTCGCCGACGCCGGCTTCACGGTCTGGCAGGTGCTGCCGCTGGTGCCGACCCATGACGACGACGGGTCGCCGTACAACGCGCCGTCCGCGATGGCCGGCAACCCGGACCTGATCAGCAAGACCTCCCGCGAGCCCGTCGACGACGCGGCGTTCGCAGCGTGGTGCGAGGAGCACGGCGACTGGCTGGAGCCCTACGTCGAGTACGCCGCGCTCCGCGAGCTCCACCACGCTCCGTGGCACACGTGGGAGCCCGCGTTGCGCGACCGCGACCCGCAGGGCGTCGCCGCCGCCCTCGCGCCGTACGCCGAGCGCGTGCAGGAGCTGCGGCTGGAGCAGTGGATCTTCGCGCAGCAGTGGGCCCGCCTCCGCGAGTACGCCGGGTCGAAGGGCGTCCTGCTCTTCGGCGACCTGCCGATCTTCGTCTCGTACGACAGCGCCGACGTGTGGGCGCACCGGGACCTGTTCGAGCTGGATGCGGACGGTCGGCCGATCACCGTGACCGGATGCCCGCCGGACTACTTCGCGGAGGACGGCCAGAAGTGGAACAACCCGCACTACGACTGGGCGGCGATGGCTGCCGACGGGTACGGCTGGTGGCGGCGTCGGATCGCCCGCCAGCGCGAGCTCTTCGACCTGGTGCGGATCGACCACTTCCGCGGTTTCGAGGCCGCCTGGCACGTGCCGGCGGAGGCGGCGACGGCCCGTGGCGGGAAGTGGGTGAAGGGCCCGGGGAGCGAGGTCCTCGCCGCGCTCATCGAGACGGCGGGTCCCGGGACGCTGGTCGCCGAGGACCTCGGCGTGATCACCCCGGAGGTCGACGACCTGCGGCTCCGCAACGGGCTGCCGGGGATGAAGGTGCTGCAGTTCGCGTTCGACGGCTCGCTCGACAACCCCTACCTCCCCGCCAACCACGGCGAGCTCAGCGTCGTCTACACCGGCACCCACGACAACGACACCACCGTCGGCTGGTGGGCGGGCGCCGACGCACGCACCCGCGCCCAGGTCGCCTCCCACCTGATCGACCCCGAGGAGCCGATGCCCGCGGCGCTGGTCCGGCTGGCGATGCAGTCGACCGCGCGGCTTGCCGTCGTACCTGCTCAGGACCTGCTCGCCCTCGGCAGCGAGAGCCGGATGAACACGCCCGGGACCGACGCCGGCAACTGGAGGTGGCAGGCGCCGGACGGGGCCTTCGACGCCGACCTCGCGGCGCGGCTCCGAGGCCTGGTGCAGCTGGCGGGCCGCGACCCCTCCGTCACGCCGTAGCCCGATCAGGAGCTGGTCGGGTCCGATGTCGGCTCTGATGTCGGCTCTGATGTGGGCGGCGAGGTGAGCGGCGAGGTGAGTGGCGCGTCGGTGACCTCGACCTCGGCGCAGGTCTCGGCCTGGGCACGCGCCTGAGCGTCGAGGTCCTCGAGGTCGTTGAGCATGTCGATGATCGCCTCGGCACGGAACGCGCGGACATCGTCCACCCCGTCGCGGATCAGCTCGGTCGCCTCGCGCACCGACTCGGCCGCCTCGAGGCATGCGTCGGGGACCACGACGGCGGTGCCGGGCTCCGGAGGGGAGTCGGTCGTGTCGGTGGGCTCGTCCCCGGCTTCCGGACCGTCGCCGTTGTTGGTCGTCAGCCAGACCAGCGACCCACCCAGGAGCATCCCCAGCACGAGGGTGATCGAGGGCGCCGCAACGACCCACCGGGACACCGGACGCGGTCGGCCGCGGCCGGCGGAGGTCTCTGTCGGCTCGCCTTTGGAGTTCATCTCAGGGCTGCTCCTTCGGTCGGGCCGGCCCGCCGGCCGGCTGTCGGACCTCGGTCCCGGTCATGGTCGACCCTCAAGCGCCGCGTTATCGTGAAGTGGTGAGCGAGCCGATCAGGACCGCGGACGTTTCCACCATACGTGTCCTCGATGGGGCCGTGATCGCGTGGATCCTGCTGTGGCTCATCGTCGGTGTGTGGTCGGCCGTCACCATCTGGGAGCTCTCCGAGCTCGGCGACACGGTGTCGCGCACGGGCCAGTCGATCGGCAACGCGGGCTCCGCGCTGAAGAGCCTGGAGGACGTCCCGGTCGTCGGTGAGCGGCCCGGCGAGGTCGGCCGTGACGCGCTCGTCGCGGGAGCCGAGATCGACGAGCGCGGACAGCTGGTGGAGTCACAGATGAGGCAGCTCGCCGTACTGCTGGGCGTGGCCATCTGCCTCATCCCCACCACCCCGGTGGCGGGCCTCTACCTCCCGCTCCGGATCGCCCGGAGGCACGAGATCCGGAGCATGCAGGAGACCTTGCGGCGCCACCCCGATGATGAGGGTCTCGACCGCTACCTGGCCGAGCGGGCTCTTCGATCTCACTCCTACGCCCAGGTGCGCGACCTCGTCGCCGATCCCTGGGCGGCGATCGACGACGGGCGGACCCGCATCCTGGCTGACGCGGAGCTGGCGCGTCTCGGGCTGACACGGCGCTAGGAACCCCGATGTCCGCGCCGCTGGGTGAGTCGTCCGGGTCGGACGGACGGCGCTGGACGCGGGGTGCTGCACGGCTCCTCGTGCGCGCCCGGTGGTTCGTGATCATCTTCTGGGTCGGCGCCGCGTTCGGTGCCCAGTTCGTGCTGCCGTCGCTGTCGGAGCAACGCGGCAGCGGCGACCTCAAGGGCCTGGTGCCCGAGGACGCTCCACCGGTGGTCGCCGAGGTGCGGAGCGTGGAGCTGTTCGGCTTCCCCCTCACGGGACGCACCGCCGTGGTGCAGCGCGATCCCGAAGGACTGTCGGTCTACGACCAGGCGCGCACGGGGGTGGCGGCGGCCGCGGTGACGCGCGAGCAGTACCCGGGCCTGCGCCGGCTCCGCGGTGCCCTCCCGCTGACCAACGGGTACGGCGTCTTCCCGGCCGCGCACGAGCAGGACACCACCGCGATCACCTACCTGCTCTTCGGGCAGGACGTGTCGTTCGGAGCCCAGACCCGGGCAGCCAACCGCTACTCCCAACGCTTCTTCGGCGACCGGGACAGCGTCGTCGGGGTCACCGGGTCCGTTCCCGCACGCGCCGAGCAGGGCGACCTGATCCGTGAAGGTCTGCCCCGGGCCGAGGTGCTGACCCTGATCGCCATCGTCCTGATCGTCGGCTTGTCGCTGCGCTCCATCGTCGCCCCGATCCTCGCGGTGCTCACTGCCGCCATCGCCTACGTCGTCACCCTGCGCGTCTCCGGAGGTCTGGCTGCGCTCCTCGGCGTCTCGGCACCCACCGAGCTCGAGCCGGTCGTGGTCGCACTCCTGCTGGGCGTGGTCACCGACTACGCCGTGTTCTACCTCGCCGCCCTCCGCACTGCGTTCGAGCACACGTCCGATCGCCTCCAGGCGACGCAGGACGCCACCGCGCGCTTCGGACCGATCGTCACCGTCGCCGGCATCGCAGTGGCCGCCGGCACCGGTGCCCTCATCGTCGCCGACTCGCTCTTCTTCCGCGCGCTCGGTCCTGCGCTCGTCATCACCGTCCTCTCCGGGCTGCTCGTCGCCGTCACGTTGGTGCCGGCGATCATGGCCGTCCTCGGGAGGTGGTGCTTCTGGCCGGGCGGGCACGCTCGCAAGCGCGGGCGAGCCGGTTCGGAGCGGAAGCGGTGGTACCCACGGCTGCTGCGGGGAGTGACGCGATCCCGACGGCGGGCGGCGGCCGTCATGGCGGGGTGCGTCGTCGGGCTCGGCGTGCTCGCCCTTCCCCTGCTCAGCCTCAACCTCGGCGTCTCGTTCGTGGGCTCGCTGCCCGCCGACAGCGGTGTCCGGCAGGCCGCGGACTCCGCGCGGGCCGGCTTCGCCGACGGGATCCTCTCCCCGACGACCGTGCTGGTCGAAGGCTCGGGACTCGGCGAGCAGCGCGGCCGGCTGGAGAGGCTCGGCAGCCTCATCGAGGCAGAGCCAGGAGTGGCCGGTGTGCTCGGCCCCGGTGACCTGTCGCGACGTCTCGAGGCGGGGGTCCTGCTGGCCGACAACGGGCGGGCGGCGCGGTTCCTCGTGGTGCTCGACGACCCCGCCCTCGGTGCCACCGCGATCGACTCCGTCGCCGCGCTCCAGGATCGGCTGGATCGCCTGGTCGTCCGGGCCGGCGTGGACGCCACCTCGATCGAGCTCTCCGGCGACACCGCCGCCGCGGCGTACATCGTCGAGCAGACGACCGACGACCTGGTGCGCATCGCGGCGGCCGCCCTCGTCGCCAACCTGCTGATGCTGGTGGTCTTCCTCCGCGCCGTCGTCGCCGCCGGCTACCTGCTGGTGGGCAGCGTCCTGTCGCTGGGCGCCTCCCTGGGGCTCACCATCCTCGTGTTCGAGCAGGTCGACCCCGGTGCCGGCCTCGCCTTCTACGTGCCGTTCGCCGCCGCGGTGCTGCTGCTCGCGTTCGGCTCCGACTACAACATCTTCGCCGTCGGCACGATCTGGGACGAGGCACGACATCGACCCTTGCCTGATGCGCTCGCCGCCGCCATGCCCCCAGCGGTGGTCGCCATCTCGGTGGCGGGCCTGGCGTTGGCGGCCAGCTTCGGCCTGCTCGCCGTGGTGCCGCTCGCCCCGTTCCGGCAGCTGGCCTTCGCGATGTTCGTGGGGATCGCCATCGACGTCATCGTCGTCCGCGCGCTGCTGCTCCCCGCCATGCTGACGTTCTTCGGGCCGGTCAGCGCCTGGCCCAGCTCCCGGCTGGCCGCCGGCCGCGGGCGCCAGGACGCCGACCGGTCCTGACCGGTTTCCTGGCGGCCCTGGGTGGTCGTAGGTCGTCGTAGGTCGTCGGAGGAGGGGCGTACTGTCAGAGCACGGGGCCATTCAGGCTTCCTTCTCAGAGAGTCCCACCATGAGCGACAAGTCGCCGCGGCAACACATGTCCAAGAAGGCCGGGAAGTCCATCAAGGAGAAACGCGCTGAGAAGCGCAACAAGGGGACGCAGGAGGCGACCTTCTCCGACCAGATGCATCCGACGAAGAAGAAGTGACGCTCCTCGACCTCGGGGTCATCGGCTCCTCGGCCAAGGAGAACGAGCACCGGCTCCCGCTCCACCCGGACCACCTCCCTGGTCTGGACGAGGACCTGCGGGCGCGGATCACGCTCGAGCACGGGTACGGCGCGAAGTTCGGGGTGGATGACAAGGTCCTCGCCGATCACGTCGCGGGGTTCGCGTCGCGGGACGAGATCCTGGCGGGCTCGGGCGTCGTGCTGCTCCCGAAGCCGCAGCTGTCGGACGTCGCCGCGCTGAGTGCCGGCCAGGTGCTGTGGGGCTGGCCGCACTGCGTGCAGGACACCGAGCTCACCCAGGTCGCCATCGACCAGGGGCTGACGCTGATCGCGTTCGAGACGATGAACCACTGGACGCGCGACGGCGCGGTGGGGCTGCACGTCTTCCACAAGAACAACGAGCTGGCGGGCTACTGCTCCGTCCTCCACGCGTTCGAGCTGGCCGGGCTGACCGGCGACTACGGCCGCCGGCTGCGCGCGGTGGTGATCGGGTTCGGCGCGACCGCGCGTGGCGCCGTGACGGCGCTCAACGCGCATGGGGTGCACGAGGTCGCTGTCCTCACGAACCGGGGCGTGGCGGCCGTGGGCTCCCCGATCCACTCGGTGCGGATCCGGCAGTTCGAGCACGACCCGGACGGTGTCGAGCCGAGCCACGTGATCACCGAGCGCGGACGGGAGCCGCTGCCGGCGTACCTGGCCGAGGCCGACGTCGTCGTCAACTGCACGCTGCAGGACCCCAACAACCCGCTCGTCTACCTCCAGACCGAGGACCTGGCGGCCTTCCGCTCGGGCAGCGTCATCGTCGACGTGTCGTGCGACCTCGGCATGGGGTTCAGCTGGGCGCGGCCGACGACCTTCGAGGAGCCGGCGTTCGTGGTGGGCGACAACGTCCTCTACTACGCGGTCGACCACAGCCCGTCCTACCTGTGGAACTCGGCGACCTGGGAGAACAGCAACGCGCTGATCCCGTTCGTGCGGCGGGTGCTCGGAGGTGGCCCGGCGTGGGAAGCCGACGAGACGGTGAGCCGCGCGATCGAGATCCGCGACGGGCGCGTCGTCAACCCCGCGATTCTGGCGTTCCAGGGGCGGGAAGCCGAGCCCCCGCACCGGATCGTGGGAGCGACGCCCGGCGCCTGACCGGCCGGTCCTGGCCCGCCAGGAGTGTCGGACGTACGTCGTACGGTCGCGCTCCGACGCAGGACACCGGGGAGGCAGGGGGCGACCATGAGCGAGCAGCTCTTCGCGATCGACGAGACGGCCGCGCGCGAGCACGTCACCAAGGGTGAGGCCCGGGACTCGATCGACGACCTCGTGGCCGAGGCCTGGCAGTACCGGCGGAGCGAGGACTTCCGCAGACTGATCGAGTTCGTCGGCGGGTTCCGGTTCCAGGCGCCGTTCAACGCGCTGCTGCTGCACATCCAGCGCCCGGGCGCGACGTACGTCGAGACGGCGCGCAACTGGCGCGAGCGGTTCGGGCGGAAGGTGAGGCCGGGGGAGCGGCCGCTCGTCGTGCTGTGGACCTTCGGGCCGGTGATGTTCGTCTACGACGTCAGCCAGACCGAGCCGGACGCCGAGGCGCCCGTGCTGCCGCTGCGGGTGGAGCTGCCGTTCGCGATGCCGCCGATCGTCGGGGTCGAGCGGGCTCTGACCCAGACCATCGACAACGCCAAGCTCGACGGCGTCCGCGTGACCGCAGCGCCGTCGGGGTCGCTGTCGGCCGGCTGCATCGCGGTGTCCCGTGGCGGCATGCAGGAGGTCCAGGTGTCGCGACGGCCACGGGTCGTCGAGAGCCGGCCCGTCCGCTACGAGGTCGAGCACAACGCCGCGTTCACGCCGACCGAGGTCTATGCGACCCTCGCCCACGAGCTCGGGCACCTCTACTGCGGCCACCTCGGGACGCCGAACCCGAAGTGGTGGCCGGACCGGCGCGGACTGCCCGAGCACGTGATGGAGTTCGAGGCGGAGGCCGTGGCCTTCATGGCGTGCCGGCGCCTCGACCCGCACGCCGCGCTGCCGCCGCACCTCGCGCAGTACCTCGACGCGCCGACGGTCCCGGAGGCCATCAGCCTCGAGCAGGTCGTGCGGGCGACGGGCCGGGTCGTCGACATGGCCGGCAAGCGGATGCCTCGCCGGAAGGACAAGTAGTGCGAAGGCGACACCGGTCGGTCTATCATCTAGACAGACTAGACAGTTTGGGGGTGGTCGGGATGGCTTCATGGCAGTTGCAGGAGGCGAAGCAGCGGCTCAGCGAGGTATTGCGCAAGACCGCGACGGAGGGGCCGCAGACAGTGACCCGGCATGGCGAGGCCATCGCCGTGATCGTCGACATCGCGGAGTACCGCCGGCTCACGGGCGACGACCTGAAGGCGTTTCTCCGTTCGGGACCCCACGCTGATCTCGACATCGCACGGGACTCGACGCCGATGCGAGACGTCGAGCTGCGGTGAGCTACCTGCTCGACACCAATGTCGTCTCGGAGCTTCGACGGAAGCGGCCGGCGCCTGCGGTGATCCGCTGGTTCGAAAGTGTGCGTTCTGACGAGCTCTTCCTGAGTGTCCTGGTCGTCGGCGAGCTGCGTCGCGGCGTGGAGCTCCTGCGTCGGAAGGACGGCCCTGCGGCAGAGCTGATCGACGGCTGGCTCGATGAGCTCTCCACGAGATTCCGAGATCGGATCCTGCCGGTCTCATCCGCAGTGGCGGATCGGTGGGGGCGGCTGGGTGTGCACGATCCGCTTCCAGCGGTCGATGCTCTGATGGCAGCCACGGCTCACGTGCACGGCCTCACGCTGGTCACGCGCAACGTCGGTGACTTCGAGCGGACCGGCGTACCTCTGCTCGACCCGTTCGCCGGCTGACAGCCGATCCGGGCAGGGGCCTCGGCCCGCGGCCGCCGCGTCCCCGCGGACGCTCGGGGAGACCTATCGGGCGGCGCGGGCGCGGACGGCTGCCCGCTCGCGGCTGAGGTCCCGCCTCGCCCGCCGGTACTCCACCTCGAGGATCAGCGCCACCCGGGCAGGCCGCAGCGCACGGGCCGCGGTGCGGTCCGGAAGACGGGTGCGCTGGAGGGTGGTCACAGGACGAGGGTAGGGACGCCGGCCGCGTCCGGGCTACCTACTTCGGGATGATTCCGGGTCGGACCAGGGGAGACCCTGAGGCGCCGGCCGGTTGTCCACAGGCTGACGGACGGCTATGGCGGAGGGGTCGCGACGTGTCCAGGATGGAGGGCATGCCGAAGTCACACGGGCGGCACGTACGCCCTGCATCCGGGACCGACATCTACACCGAGCTGGCGCGGCACGCGCCCGACCTGCCGGCCATGCGCCGCGTGGATGAGGCCGAGCGGCGCGGAGATGCGCTGGACGCGCTCCGCCTCATCCTGGCGTCACCGGACGGCGGGCAGAGTGCGTTCTGGCGGTCGTGGCGGATCGCGCGGCTGGCCCAGCTGGTCAGCCTCGGGCCGATGCTGCCGGCCTGGGTCCACTCGCGGTGGATCCTCGAGCAGGCGCTGCAGGACCTGTCGCCCGCGACGCGGACGATCACCGCTGGCGCCCTCGACGCGGCCATCGAGATCCGTGGTGGGCCGGCAGCACTGCCGGGGAACGACCCGAGCGACGCGCACGTCCGCGTGGTCGACGGGGACTGGGCCTACCGGCAGGCCTACCTCTTCGACCTCGGCGGGCTGGCGGCATTCCTGCGCGACCGCGCGACCGTCGACCTGGTTGCCGGTGCCGACCGCATCGAGGAGTGGGAGCGCGCGACGATGGGCGGCTACCAGCTCGTCGGCCACGGGCCGGCGGTCACCAGGTGGGCCGACCTCGCGACCGGCGAGGTCATCGAGGTGCCGGCGCTCGGCAGCGGCGTACTGATGCTGCCGGGCGAGCACGCGATCGGCCGGCTGGTGCCGATCGAGGGAGGGCGGATGTTCGAGACCGCGCCGCTGCCGGTCCCCGAACGGGTCGCGCGCTGGGTGGCCGACGACCCGTACGAGTGGCGCGAGGCGCTCGAGGAGGACCGCGATGCGGGCGGGCGGATCACGACGGGCGGCCACCGGTTCGGGTTCATCGCAGACGTGCCCGACGCGGCCCTGCTGCTGACCGTCCTCCCCGGCCTGGACTGGAAGGCGGGCCCGAGGGACGACGAGGTGGTCGCCGCCGTGATGACCACGGCGAAGGACGCCCTGGCCACGCACGCCGGGCTCCGGCGACCCGCCGACGAGGTGTCACCCTGGCCGTGCCTCGCCGCCGCGGTCGTCGACCCGCTGATCCTGACGGCTGTCGCCAACGCACCCGGTGCCGCGGATGCCACCGTGTTCGCGCGGCTGGGCGGCCTGCTCGCTGAACCCGCCGCGGCCGTCTGCCGTTCGTTGGCCGACGTTGCCCGCGCGGCCGCGTGACGACGCGTGACGACGCGTGACGACGCGGGTACGGCGAGCTCACCTGGGTACTCCTCCTGAAGAGCTGCCCGCTCGGACGGACCCGGGTGGGAACCCGACCCAGGAAGGACAGCGAGATGGCCGTCTGCGAGGCCTGCGGGAACGACTACGACAAGAGCTTCGACGTCGTTGCGGCGGGTGAGAGCCACACGTTCGACAGCTTCGAGTGCGCCATCCACCGGATGGCGCCGCGTTGCGAGCACTGCTCGTGCACGGTGATCGGCCATGGCCACGAGGTCGACGGCCGGTTCTACTGCTGTGCCCATTGCGCCCGGGAGGCGGAGCAGACCGAAGCCGTCGCGGACCGCGCCTGAACCCGGCCGACTCGAGCGCCGCGCGTCCGGCGCGGGTGCACGGAGCGGCCGACGACGCCGACACGGCGCCCGATCCGACCACCTCACCCCGGTGCGGTGGAGACTGGGCCCATGCCCGACGACTTCGTCATCGCGCGCAACCCGGACGGCGACTCGACGCTGCCCTACATCATGCGCGTCCCTCTGGGTGACGGCATCCTGCTCAAGTCGCGCGACACCTGGCCGCGCACGGCCAAGGTCTACTGCCACCGGGTCGAAGAGTGGCCGGCCGAGGCAGAGATCGTCGAACGGGTCGCCGTGCGTTCGTGCGTACGACGGGGCGCGGCGATCGATCTCGTCCTCGACCGAGGCAGGGAGAACCGCTCCCAGTTCGTGATCACCGTCGCCCGCGGCCGGCAGATGATCTTCTGGCAGACCGCCCGCACGGCGAAGCAGGCGCGCCCGCGCAGCAAGCCGCCGACGGCGCGGGCACAGGGCATCGACCGGCTCGAGATCATCGTCGACAGCCACGAGCGCTACGCGTGGTCGTTCTCGAGCCAGCAGGCCGACACCCGCCGGCTCGCCCTCCCGGCGGGTGACTACGGGGTGATGACCGGCGACCGGATCGTCGCGGTCGTCGAGCGGAAGGCCCTCGGGGACCTGGTCTCGTCGCTGACGACCGGCAAGCTGAAGTACCAGCTCACCGACCTCGCCGCCGTGCCCCGCGCGGCCGTCGTCGTCGAGGAGCGCTACAGCAAGGCCTTCCAGCACGAGGTGGTCCGCGCCTCGGTCGTCGCCGACGCGCTGGCCGAGGCGCAGGTCGCGTTCCCGACGGTGCCGATCATGTTCTGCGAGACCCGCAAGCTGGCGCAGGAGTGGACCTACCGCTTCCTGGCCGCGGCACTCGCCGCCGCCGAGCTCGACGACTACGGCGCCGCCACGGTCGCCGGCCTCGCCGAGGCCAGCCCGTTGCCGCCGCGCGAGCCGACACCTGCCGAGATCCGGGTGTGGGCGGCCACACAGGGGATCGCGGTGTCGCGCAACGGGAGGGTGCCGGCCGCCGTACGGGCCGCGTTCATCGAGGCGTCCCGGCCATCAACCGGCTGATCGCAGGGATGGCCTGCAGGTCACTGGGCAACCAGTCGACGGTCTCGAGCTCGTCGACCGCGAGTCGCCGGAGCTCGTCGTGGTCGGCGCTCTCGTGCAGGTGGCCCGAGGTGACGGTGGCGAGGAAGAGGCGCAGCACGTACTGCTCCGAGATCGGCCAGCCGCCGTCCGGCCCGCCCACCTCGGTGCCCACCTCGATCGCGACCCCCAGCTCCTCGGCGACCTCCCGCGCGAGCGCGGCCTCGGGGGTCTCGCCGGCCTCGACCTTGCCGCCGGGGAACTCCCACTTGCCCGCCAGCGCGTCCGGCTTCGTCCGGCGGGCCGCGACGACGTACGACGGCCGCTCGGGCTGGTCGACGATCACTGCGCCGACGACGAACTGGGACACCTGACGAAGGTAGCGAACGCTGTTACGCTGATTCGGCTCCAGTACAGCTCCAGCAACGAAACCCGGGGATCGGGCCTCGGGCTACCCCAGGGGGATCGGCCGTCATGGCCACCAACCACGTCCGCGCGCGCTTGCGCGTCGCCGCTTGCGTGCTCGCAGCGGCCGTCGCTCTCGTCCTGCCTGCTCCGCCGGCTGCCCACGCCTCGCCGAGCCCGACGCCGGTCAAGACGGCCGGCCTCGGCGGCAAGAAGGTCTTCGACCTGGTCGTGCTCGACAGCGGCCGGGTGATCCTCGGCGGCGACTTCACCTCGGTCGGCGCCTACCCACGCTCGAACCTCGGTGCGGTCACGGCCAACGGCAAGGCCGACCCCGCCTTCGCGCCGAGCGTCAACGGCGCGGTCCACGCAGTCGCGGTCTCGGAGGACGGAAGCCGCCTGTTCATCGGCGGGACCTTCACCGCGGTCAACGGAGTGCCGCGCCACAACCTCGCCGCCCTCGACCCCTACACCGGCGCCCTCGTCGGTGACTGGCAGGCCGACACCACCGGCCGGAGACCGATGGTCTCGACGCTCGCGGTGAGCGGCGACCGCCTCTACGTCGGCGGCAGGTTCGACGGGATCGACGGCTCCGCCAAGCAGAAGCTGGCCGCGGTCGACGTCGACACCGGCGACCTCGTCGCCTGGAACACCTGGGTCAACGGGGGCGTCAACGAGGTGCGGGTGACTCCCGACGGCCACCACGTGTGGATCGGTGGCGAGTTCACCCGGATCCGCGGTCTCGACCGCCCCTACTTCGGTGCGGTCAACGCGACCACCGGCAAGCCCACCTCGTTCGTCGGGCTCGGCAACGGCAGCCGGTTGATCACGCTCGCGCTCAGCCCCAACGGCCGCTGGGTCTACACCGCCAACAACGCCAACCGGGTCAACGCCTACAAGACCGACAGCGTCGCGCCGCGCTGGTCACGCCACACCGACGGCAACGTCCAGGCGATCGCCGGCTCCGGCCCCGCGGTCTACCTCGGCGGCCACTTCACGATGTTCGACGACGACGACATCTCGCGGACGTTCTTCGCCGAGGTCGACGCCTACACCGGCGCCCTGACGCGGTGGGACCCGCTCGCGACCGGCACCAACAAGGGCGTGTGGTCGCTGGTGGTCGACGGACAGCACCTGTACGCCGGCGGCGGGTTCACGCACTTCGACGGCGTGAAGCAGCGGCTCTTCGCAAAGTTCGACGGCATGCCCTGACCGGTCAGCGGTGAGCGGCCCTAGGCTCGCCGGATGGACGTCGTCCGCACCCCTGACTCGCGTTTCACCGACCTGCCTGGCTACCCGTTCGCGCCGCGGTACGTCGACGTCGCAGCGTCCGACACCGACGCGGTGCGGATGCACTACGTCGACGAGGGCCCGCGGGACGGGCCGCCCGTCGTGCTCCTGCACGGCGAGCCGACCTGGAGCTACCTCTACCGGACGATGATCCCGCCGCTGGTCGCCGCCGGGCACCGGGTGCTGGCGCCGGACCTGATCGGCTTCGGCAGGTCCGACAAGCCGACCCGGATGGAGGACTACACCTACCTGCGGCACGTCGAGTGGGTGACCGCCTGGCTGGAGGCGCTCGACCTGAGCGAGGTCACCGCGTTCGTGCAGGACTGGGGTGCGCTGATCGGGCTGCGGATCGCGGCCGAGCAGGAGCACCGGTTCGGCCGGCTCATGGTGGGCAACGGGTTCCTGCCGACCGCGCAGCGCGGCACGCCGTTGGCCTTCCGCGGCTGGCGCGCCTTCGCGAGGCACACGCCGGTCTTCAAGGCCGGGCTCATCGTCCGGGCCGCGACGGTCACCAAGGTGCCGCGCGAGGTGCGGGCGGCGTACGACGCCCCGTTCCCCACCGCGAAGCACCAGGCCGGTGCCCGGGCCTTCCCCCAGCTCGTGCCCACCGACCCCGACGACCCGGCGGTGCCGGCCAACCGGGCGGCGTGGGACGCGCTCGGCCGCTGGGAGAAGCCGTTCCTGTGCGTGTTCGGTGCCAAGGACCCGATCCTGGGGAAGGCCGACCGCCGGCTCATCGAGCACGTCCCCGGCGCCCAGGGGCAGCCGCACGACCGGATCCGCGCGGGTCACTTCATCCAGGAGGACGCCGGCCCGGAGCTGGCCCGGCGGCTGATCAGCTGGTGCGCCGGCTAGGGCCCTTGAAGAACTGGGCGGCCGCCAGCAGCAGCGCCTGGTCGTGGGTCAGCTCGAGGCCGGTGACCTCCTCGGCCCGCGCCAGGCCGGCGGCGAACTCCTCGGTCGTCTCGTCGAAGAGCACCTCGTCGTCGCGGACGCAGCCGACCCGCAGCTCCGCCTGCGCGTTGCCGCGCACGACCGCGGCCGCGTGCCCGTGGCGCGCCATCTCGCGCAGTGCGGCGACGCTCGGGTCGCCGTAGCCCGTGTGCTCCACGCCGAGCACTCCGCCGTCGATCTCCACCAGCGCCCAGGAGGCGTAGCCGGCGTCGTGCTTCTGGTCCCACGGGTGGCTGACCGGCTCGTGCAGGTCGACCTCGAGGGCGCGGGCCACGCAGTCACGCGTCGCGCCCGCGACCACCAGCAGGGTCAGGGACTCGGGGTCGCCGAACGCGTCGACGAGCTCGTCGTAGTAGTTCGCGGACGTGGCCACGAGAGCGAGCGTAGAACTGCTCGGCCGCCGTGTCAGCGATTCTCGCTGGTTCTCGGTCGGATGGGTGAGAGTGACCTATCGACCACTCTCACCCACCCGACTCCGCGTGAGCCGGTTCTTGAGCCAGAGGATCGGGAGGATGCAGAGCGGCAGGCCCAGCCCGAGCAGCACCAGCGGCAGGGTCAACGACCGGCTGTAGAGCTCGTCGCCGCGGAGGGTCGCGGTGACCGTCTCGCCGACCTCATGGTCGCCGGAGCCCTGGATCGGTCCGGTGCGCTCGACGCCGTCCTCGGTCCACCGGGCGGTGCAGTGCTGCGACGAGGTCTTGTAGTTGATGTCGAGGTCGCAGGTGATCACCTCGGCCTCGACCTTCTCGCCGAACTGTCGCTGCCACAGCAGCCAGCCGCCGCTGCCGATGAGCACGAACGGCAGGATCATCACCACGGTCACCACCACGTTGATGACCAGCCGCATGGTCAGCGACTCCTTGGCCGGGGCGTCCGTCATGACCCCATGGTGGCCCTCTTCGGGGCCTCTGTGGCCTTCTTCGGCGTGGTCAGCCGCAGTTGTCGCAGATCCCGGTCGCGGGGATCGCCATGAAGCAGGTCGGGCAGACGTTCGTCACCGGCTCCGGCTTGCGGGTCGCGGCCGGCCTCGCGGTCGGGACGCGAGTGCGCTTCGGCTTGGGTGGCACGACGGGCGCGACCGGTGCCGGCGGCGGGGGTGGCGGCTCCCAGCCCGGGGGCTCCGGCGCGGTGATCCCGAGGCCGGCGAGCACCTCGCGGGCGGCGTCGGTGGGCCGGTGCTTCGGCGTCGTCACGATGTCGTGCGGGGATGAGCCGCCCTCGAGGAAGGTCTGCGCGTCCGGGCGCATCGCCGGCGGGATCCGCCGGTGCCGCCACCGGGGCAGCGCCGTGCCGCGCTGGGTGATCGTCACCAGGTCGGGCCGGGACCACGCGACGAGGGTCCAGTCGTTCTCGCGGCTGACCGCCCACACACCGAGCTCGGCGTCGCCGGCCTCGCCCGCGGCGTGCAGCGCGATCCGCTCGGGGTTGAGGAAGCGGCCCTCGACCAGCAGGACGCCGGACAGGGGCTGGGTGACGACGTACCCCTCCTCGCGCAGCGCGTAGACGGCGTCTGCGAGCGGGCCTGCGGTCGGATCCGTGGGAGTGATGTCCATTGCTCTTCGGACGGTACCGGGACTAGTCGGCTGTCAGCGAGGCAGGGTCGTCGGGGACGTCGACCGCGTTCTCCCGCAGCGCCTCGATCGGGATCACCTGGAGTGCGCGCGCGTTGGTGGAGGCGAGGACGACGGGCGCGGGCACCCCGTCGCCGTAGGCCTGGAGCCAGCGCAGGGCGACCACGCACCACCGGTCCCCGGGCTTCAACCCGGGGAAGCTCCACTCCGGCCGGGGCGTGGACAGGTCGTTGCCGACCGCCTTCTGGTGGGCGAGGAACTCGTCGGTCATCACCGCGCAGACGGCGTGCAGGCCCTGGTCCTCCGGGCCGCACGAGCAGCTGCCGTCGCGATAGAAGCCGGTCATCGGGTCGGTGCCGCACGGCTCGATCTCGCCGCCCAGGACGTTGCGCTCGGTCACGACCCCGAGCCTGCCACGGTCGCGGGCATCTGGGGTGGCGCGCCACAAGGCCGTGCGGCAGATCGGCCGGCGAACGGACCGTTCGGGACAGATGTGACGGGTGGGGCAGCGGAGGCGTCGTTTCGTGGCCCGGCGCCGGCTTTGGTCCTTCCTTCGGCCGCGCCTTAGCTGACCATCGTCGAGCCGCCCTCGACGACGTCGCGGCCCAGGGCACGGACCCGGGTGCGGTAGCGCCAGATCTGAACGGAGCCGAGGCCCCAGAGGACGTACTGCACGCTCATCGCCGCGCGGAACGCGCCGGGAGTGAAGTTGGTCGACGACCCGGCCGTCATCAGGTCGAGCACCGCGCCCACCGCGAACACGGCGAAGACGGCGGCGATGAACCCGCCGACGTTGATGATCCCGGTGGCGCTGGCCATCCGGGCCGGAGGGTTCGAGGTGCGACCGACGTCGAAGCCGATCATCGACGCGGGCCCGCCGCAGCCGGCGGCGAGCACCAGCACGACGAGCAGCCAGAGGGGAGCGTCCCCGGGCCACACCAGCACGGCGGTCCAGGCGACGACCATCCCCGCGATCGTCGCGAGCGCGACGGTGGACCGGTGCCACGGATGGTTGCCGACCAGCCACCCCAGCACGGGGCCGGAGGCGACGATCGCGACGATGATCAGGCTGAGCAAGACGCCGGCCACGGTCTTCGAGACGCCTTCGCTCAGCACGAGGAACGGGAAGCCCCACAGCAGCACGAGCAGGTGAGCACTGAACGGCGTCGTGAAGTGCACCCAGAACCCGAGCCGCGTTCCCGGCTGGTCCCACGACGCGCGCAGGGTGCTCAGCAGGGTGAGCCGGGACATCGGGTGGCCGGGCTGGTGGCGCTGCTCCGGGGTGTCCCAGACGACGATCAGCAGTGCCGCCAGCAGCACCGGACCGGTGGCGGCCGCCACGAGGTACGCCGTCGTCCAGCCGAGCTCGGAGAGAGCCCAGGTCATCGGCACCGCGGCGGCGATCGAGCCGATCTGCCCCGTGCTGCCGGTGAGCTGGGTGACCAGCGGGATCCGTCGTGGACCGAACCAGGTGCTCACGAGCCGCAGCACGCAGATGAAGGTCATGGCGTCGCCCACCCCGACGAGGACCCGCGCCACCAGCGCCTCCGGGAACGACGTCGCCAGCGCGAAGCCGGTCTGGGCCAGGGTGATCGTGATGACGCCGGCCGTCAGGACGGTGCGCGGTCCGAACCGATCGACGAGGAGGCCGACCGGGACCTGCAGCCCGGCGTAGACGAGCAGCTGGAGCATGGTGAACGCGCCGAGCTGGCTCGCCGACAGGTCGAACCGCTCGGTGGCCGCCAGGCCCGCGACCGCGAGGCTGCTGCGGTGGAAGACGGCGACCACGTAGATCGCGAGCGCGACGCCCCACACCAACCAGGCGCGTCGGGGGGTCTTATCCACGGCCGAAAGGTATCCCGGCGGCCGGGTCAGCCCGCAGTCACCACCAACGACTCGGGCCCGCGCACGGAGGTGGTGCCGCGCATGGTCGGCTCGCCTGCGAGCCGCAGGGTGGGGACCCGCTCGGCCAGGCCGCGCAGCGCGACGGTCGCCTCGAGCCGGGCGAGCGGGGCTCCGATGCAGTAGTGCGCGCCTCCGGAGAAGGCGAGGTGCGCAGGGGTGGCGGCGTCGGCGTACCGGTCGATCCGGAACTCTCCCGGAGCGTCGAAGACGCCCGGATCCCGGTTGGCGCCACCGATCAGCCCGACGACCCAGGTGCTCTTCGGGATCAGGTGGCCGCCGAGCTCGGTGTCGTCGAACGCCGCCCGGATGGTGCGCTGGACCGGCGGATCGAAGCGCAGCGTCTCCTCGACCGCGAGGCCGGCGAGCCCCGGATCGGCGACCAGCGCCTCCCACGCGCCGGGTGTGCGCTGCAGGGCGAGTACGGCGTTGCTGATCAGGTTGACCGTCGTCTCGAAACCGGCGACGAGCAGGAGCTGGCACATCGCCAGCAGCTCCCGCGGGGTCATCCGGCCGTCCGCCTCGGCGGCGACGAGCGAGCTCACCAGGTCGTCGCGCGGATCGGTGCGCCGCAGCTCGAAGAGCCGGTCCAGGATCCGCTCGACCCGGAACGAGGCGGTGGCGCCCTGGCGTGCGTGCTTGAGGCTGGTGATCCCGTCCAGGATCGAGGCCAGGGTCTGCCCGTACTTCTCGAACGCCCCCACGTCGGCGTCCGGGAGTCCGAGGAGGTCGCTGATCACGCTGATGGGGAGCGGCGCGGCGACGGTATGGACGAGGTCGAACGAGCGCTGCCCGTCGACCGCGTCGAGCAGGGTGTCAACCCGCTTCTCGATCGCGACCTCGTACGACGACAGGTGCTTCGGGCTGAAGCCGTGGGCGGCGAGCCGACGGAGCCTGGTGTGGTCGGGAGGATTGAGCCCGAGGATGGACCGGTCGATGCTGTCGCCCTGGTAGATCGCGCCGTGCACCACGTTGGTGGCCGGGTCGCGAACGCCGAAGTCCCGGCGCCGCAGCAGGTCGTGGCACAGCTCGTAGTCGGCGGTCGCCGCGTAGCCCGGCATGCCGTGGACCACCCGCCCGAGCGCTCGGATCTGCTCGTGGATCGGGTAGGGATCGCGCCGCCCCTCGTCGGTCTCGAACCGCGCCAGCGGCGATCCCGACCGGTGTGCCTGCCAGTCCCACAGCCGCGAGCGGAAGATGCCGACGACGAACTGCGCGGCTTCCTTCGGGCTCTGCGGACCCTGCCTCATGAAGTCACGGTAGGACGGGGCGCCGGTCACCGCATCCGACCACGGTCGGACGCTCGACAATTGGGCAGTACCTACATCGTGTAGTAACTTCACGATATGGAAACGCCGACCGCCGTCGACCAGGTGCTCGAGCTGGTCTCGCTGCTCCATCGCGACATGGCGCTGTCCTTCGAGCGCGACGGCCTGACCGAGGCCCGCGCCCACCTGCTGTGGGTGCTGCGCGACGGACCCGTCACCCAGCGGCACCTGGCCGACGCCCTCGGCGTCACGCCGCGCAACATCACCGGGCTGGTCGACGGCCTGGTCGACAGCGGCCACGTCGTACGGCGCCGGCACCCGACCGACCGGCGCGCCACCCACGTCGACCTCACCCCCGAGGGGCGCCGGGCCACCGACGCGATGGTCGAGGGGTACGCCGAGATGCACGACGTGTTGTTCGGAGGCCTGTCGGCGCGCCAGCTCGCGGCGTTCCGGCGCACCTTGGACGCGGTGCTCGACCGGCTCCGCGCCCGACTCCAGGAGGAGTGGGGATGAGCCTCGTCGTACGGATGATCAAGCTCGAGCTCGCGCTCTACGTCGCGCTCGGCCGGTGGATCCTGCGCCGGCCGCAGGTGCCGGCGGGCGCCACCGCGTGGGGCTACAGCCGCGACGTCACGCCGGTCATGGGCCTGTGGATCTTCGCGTCGGCGCTGGAGGTGCCGCTGGTCCACGTCCTCGTGCCCTGGGACTCGGTGCGGCTGGTCCTGCTCGGTGTCTCCGTGTGGGGCCTGGCCTGGATGCTCGGGATGCTGGCGAGCATCAAGGTCTACCCGCACCTGGCCGACGAGGACGGGGTGCGGATCCGGTACGGGACGTTCGCCGACCTGCGCGTGCCCTGGGACCGGGTCGCCTCAGCCGCCAGGGTCGATCGCGACCTGCCGTCCTCGATCCGGACCCACCAGCCGCTCGAGACCGCGGCCGGCACCGACCTCCAGATCGGCGTCAGCGCTCGCGCCAACGTGCACCTCGCGCTGGTCGGGCCGACCGAGGTGACCACGCCGAAGGGACCGATGACGGTCGTCGCCGTCACCTTCCTCGCGGATGCCCCGGCTGGGTTCGTGGCCGCTGCCAGAGTGGCTAGTCGCCTGACCTGAACGGGCCATGGTGGGGCGGCTCGCCCGGTGCCACGATCAGCGCATGGGGCTCTTCGACGTCGAGGCCGAGGCCTATGTGCGGTTCATGGGCCGCTTCTCCGCGCCCCTCTCCGGCCCGTTCGCCGAGATCGGGCTGGCCGGCGTCGACCCCTCGGCGCGGGTGCTCGACGTCGGCTGTGGACCGGGCGTCCTGACGTGTGAGCTGGTGAAGCGACAGGGGGAGTCCCGGGTCAGCGCCATCGACCCGGTCGAGTCGTTCGTGAGGGCGACCGCGGCGTCGTACCCCGGCGTCGACGTCCGGGGCGGCACCGCCGAGGACCTGCCCTTCGCGGACGGTGCGTTCGGCGCGGCGCTCGCCCAGCTCGTCGTGCACTTCATGCGCGACCCGGTCGCGGGCCTGCGCGAGATGGTGCGGGTCACCGCGCCCGGCGGCCGGGTGTCGGCGTGCGTCTGGGACCACGCCGGCGGCACCGGCGCGCTGTCGGGGTTCTGGCGGGTGGTGCTGCGTTGTGATCCCCAGGCGCGGGGCGAGGCGGCGCTGCCGGGCTCGACCGCGGGGGACCTGGCCGGGCTGTTCGTCGAGGCCGGGCTTCGCGAGGTCGACGAGACCCTGCTGTCCGTGCGGCGCGAGTTCGCGACCTTCGAGGAGTGGTGGCAGCCGTTCACCCTCGGGGCCGGCCCCGCCGGGGCCTACGTCCGCGGACTCAACCAGATCGAGCGGGTCGGGCTGGAGGTCGCGCTCCGCGAGGAGTACGGCGACGGCCCGGTCGTGATCGAGGCGGGTGCCTGGACGGCGACCGGGCTGGTCTGAGCAGGCTCAGGAGTAGTCGGAGAAGCGCGCGGCGCCCGGCTCGAGCGGAAGCCCCAGCGCATTCACCAGATAGCTCGTGGTGCGGTAGAAGCCGGCCAGGAGCAACAGCTCGATGGTCGCCTCCTCCGAGTGGTGCGTGCGGAGGGCCGTCCACAGCGCGTCGTCCACCGTCGCGACGTCGTGGAGCGCGTCGCAGAGGCGGATGAGCGTGGCGTCCGCGGCGTTCCAGCACGGATCGTCCGCGGTGCCGGTGGTGAGGGACGCGATCTGGTCCCGGGTCAGGCCGGCCTTGTCGGCGTACGTCGTGATGTGGACGCCCCACGCTCTGCCACCGGTCGGCCGATCATGGCCGCGCTCGACGTGCTCGGCCGGCGCGGCGCGCTCCGGGTGATCTGGGAGCTGAGGACGCGCGGCCAGCTCACCTTCCGCGCGCTCCAGGAGGCGTGCGAGACCAACCCGGGGCTGCTCAACACCCGGCTCAAGGAGCTGCGCGCGCTGGCGATCGTCGACCACGCCGACGGCGGCTACCTCCTCACCGATCACGGCCGGCGCCTCGCAAAGACGCTCGAGCCGCTCAACCGGTGGGCTACGGAGTGGGCGGCCGACCTCGACACCCGCTGACCGGACGTCCGCCGACCGGGGCCACCGAGAGCCCCGACCGTAGGACGTTGCCGTCGCCCGAGCGCCGCGACCTTGCGCGGCAGTCGTCAGGCCGCGGAGCCGACCTTCGGCGGCCGGCCCCGCCGGGGTACGACGGACTGCGGCTTGCCGCTCTCGAGCAGCACGCCGCCCCAGACGCCGTACTCGTCCCGCCGGAGGCCGAGCTCGAGGCAGAGCTCCCGCACGGGGCAGCCGGCGCAGAGCGCCTGGGCCGCGGCGAGGGTCTCCTCGTCGGTCGGGTGGAACAGGTCGGGGTCCGGGTGGTCCGCGCAGGCCCACACGAGCTTCGGGTCGTGCGGGGTCGGTGCGGCGAAGGCGATGGTCACGCCCTTCGTGTCGTACCGGTCCTCGTGGGCCAGGATCTTCCGTGCAGTCATCGCCTTTCACCTCCTTGTGTCGTGGCGATGGTGGGTGGGTGCGGGGAGTCGGAAAAATGCAGAAGGGCCGCTTCTGCGCGGTTGGCGCTGAAGCGGCCCGGGGTCCCGGTGGATCGGGCACCTAGCCGGGCGGCTCCAGCACGTGCGGCAGCTCCTGACCTTCGGTCCAGGGCGAACGCGGGCCGAGGTCGGAGCCGGCAAACTCCGGGCACTTGTGGGCAGCACCCAGCGCACGGACCGCACTGCGGTTCGTGTCGATGGGGGTGCGATAGACGCCCACGTCGTTGCTCCTCGGGTGATGCCGCCTGGCGGCGCGCCGGGTCTGTCCCCGACCAGTCAACGGTAGATGCCCGGTGCCGCCCTGGCCTAACGCTTTAACGCGAATCGGTGGACATGGCCGGGTTCGCGGGGGTCAGATCTCGCGGCGGGCGCCGGGGGCGCCGGGCCCGGGCACCGAGCCCGGGGGAGGGGGGCCGAGCTGGCCGGTCCGGATCCAGTCGATCGCGAAGTCGTGCGGGTTCAGCGGGTCGACCATCACCCCGAGCTTCGCGCCAGGCTGCATCCGCGCCAGGTGCAGCGCGGCGACGACGTGGTCGCAGGTGACGACGTACGGCTCGGTGCCGTCGGCCCGCTCCACCCTCGCCTGGAGGCGGACGACGGGGGTGGTGTTGGCGTACGTCCCCATCTGCCACGACGCGTCGACGATCGCGACCGCCGGCAGTCCCTCGCCGTTGGTGAGCTGCAGGTGCCGCGACATCCGCAAGCCGAGGTCGGTGTTGTCGGCGGCCTCCTTCATCTGGTTGGGGATGTCGACGATCTGCCCCAGGAAGGATGACGGCTTGCCCTGCTGGTCGAGGTGCTGCTGGTTGGCGCGGTACATCCGCTGCCAGTCGCCGAAGAGTCCCATGCCTGCTCGGCTCAGTAGCCGAGGAACTTGCGGAACTGCTGCCCCACCGCCTGCGACTGGCCCATCCGAGCGACCCAGCCGTCGAGCGCCGCCTTGGCGTCCGGGGCGGAGACGCCCTTCTCGCCGGCGAGCGTGATCAGGCCGGCCTCGTCCTTGATCCCCCGGGTCTGCGCCTCGCGGGCCCAGTCGGCGTAGTCCTGCAGCGAGACGCCGTTGATCGGCTCCCAGATCGGGTCGTTCTCCGCGACCGAGCGGGTCGAGGGGCCGCCCAGGATCGCCGGATCGATGGGGCCGGCGCCCTTCACGTGCACCATGCCGTCGCCCTGACCCTGCTGTCCCTGTTGCCCCTGCTGGGTGAGCGCGTCCTTGGCCTTGCTGAAGAAACCCATGGTGATGTCTCCTTCCGGCCGCCGCGCGACCTTGATCGGTCCCCCCTCGCGAAGGTAGGGGCCGGGAGCGGGGGTCGAAAGGGAGCGACGTCTCAACGTCGTCTCAACGTCGTCTCGAGCGACGCCCCGCATCCCGGCGGCGCGGGTCGCAGATCGGTCTCAAGCCCACAAGACCATCCCGATGGGCCATGTTGCCGCCGCGGTGCGTGGCCTAATTTTCACCCATGGCGAACGAGCCGGATCCCCCGGAAGCCCCCAAGGAATGGCGCGTCTACGAAGGCGACTCCACCCCCGACCCCGAGCCGGAGGGCACGACCACCCCTCCGCCTGATCCGCCGATCGTGCCGTACGGCCAGGCGACGTCCCCCAACCCGGTCTACATCACGAGGTCGGCGGGCGGCTCCCGCAAGCTCGTCCTGCTCATGGTCGCGGTCGCCGTGATCGGCGTCGTCGTGGCCGGTGCGGTGTCGATCTTCACGGCGGCCGGTGGTCCCGGTGGGATCGCCGGGATCGGCGGCATCGACGCCAAGCACCCCGACGACCTCGCCGAGCTGATCGAGAAGCTCGAGGACGAGAGGGACACGACGGAGGTGACCTGGGTGGGCCTCTACACCGACTACATCGTCGTCGACGTGCCCTACAGCCGCAGCCCGCGTGACGACCGCGAGATCAGCTACACCTGGCGCGGCGGAGACCTGGAGGAGGGGAGCAGGTCCACCTCGAGCGACGCCCGGTTCGACCTCAGCGAGATCGACCCCGACCTCATCGAGGGCATGTGCGACCCGGTGCTTGCCGAGGCCCAGGGGGCGACGGAGGACGACTGCTACGTGTTCATCGCTGCGCCCTACGAGGGCAGCGAGACCTGGTTCCGGGCCTTGGCGAACGACGAGTTCAACCGGTCCTACAGCGTGGAGTACGACAAGGACGGCGTCGAGGTGAAGCGCACCTTCCCCTGATGCGGCAGTGCTGCGCCCGGGTCGAGCGGCTCGGGCGCGGGTCGTGGTCGCTCAGCTCTCCACGATGCCGGCGGCGCGCGCCACTTCGCCGTACGCCGCCGCCAGGCTCGCGATCGTCTCGTGCGCGTTGAGCCCGCTCGGGTTGGGCACGACCCACAGCTCCGCGCCGGCAAGGTCGTCCGGCTGGCGCCCCGTCACGGCCTTGGGGCGGGCGAAGGCGGTCCGGTACGCCGTGATCCCGGCGACCGCCACGACCCGCGGCCGCAGCCGCTCGACCAGGGCGGTGAGCGCGGCGCCGCCCTCCTTCAGCTCGGCGGGGCCGAGCTCGGAGGCCTTCGCGGTCGCGCGGCGCACCAGGTTGGTGATGCCGATGCCGCGGTCGCGCAGCCGGTCACGCTCGGCCTCGGTCAACCCGGCCGCGGGGTCGACCGGCCCGGTGATGACGCCCGCCAGCAGCAGCGCCGGGTAGAAGCGGTTGCCCGGGTGCGCGAAGTGGGTCTGCGTCGCCGCCGTCCACAGGCCCGGGTTGATGCCCACGAACAGCAGCCGCAGCTCCTGGTCCGGCCGGTCGGGCAACAGGTCGGGGACGACGGCGTCGCGGAAGGACTCGAGCTCCGCTCGCGAAAAGGTACGACGCACGCGCCCAAGTCTGCCGGTTGCGTGCGGGTGAGGAACCGACGCCCGCGCGCTACCGTCCGAGTCATCATGAGGCGCTTGCTCGGATCCCTGCCCTTCCTGCCCGTCCTCGCCCTCCTCACCGCGTTGGTCGCGTGTGGGGAGGAGGAGCCGGGCGACCGTGCGGAGGACCGGGCGACCCTGTCGCAGACCACCCCCTCGGAGACCACACCGGCCGACCCCCAGGCCGCCGCCCCCCAGGTGGTCGACATCGTCTCCGGCACCGCCGCCGGCGGCGACGTGGCCCGGGTGGCGACGGTGATCGAGGACGACCAGGACCTCGCGCGCTACCTGAGACAGTTCGAGTCACCCTTCATCGGCGACCTGACCGACGCGATCGACGCGCACGAGCTGGCCGACGACCGGGTGCTGGGCCTGGCCGTCATCGCGATCTCGTGCGACGAGCCGCCGTCGGCGACGGTGACCTTCGACGGCGAGGCGCTCGTCGTCACCGCCGGCAAGGTCGTCGACCCCCTCCAGGAGTGCTTCGCGCCGGTGACGAGCGTCGCGGTGCTCGACCTCCCGCGCTCCGCCGCCGGTTGAGGAGTCGCCGCTGCATGAGGCGCTAGGGAGCGGTGTAGAGGACCTCGAGCCCGTTGGGCACCGGGCGCTGGCTGCCGTCCGAGGGCGAGTTGAGCACCCGGAGCGCACCGCGACGGACCGCTGCGAGCGTGGTGGACCCGCCGCCGTCGAGGTTGATCGCGTCCTCGGCGCCGAGCCGCAGCAGCATCCGCCCGAGCTCGACCATGGTGTAGCCGCGGCTGAAGTCCTGGCGCCCGTCGACCACGAGGAAGATCAGCTGCTTCTTGTCGCGGTCCACGCCGACCGCCGTACGGGGGTGCATCTCGCCGTCGTCGGACACGAGCAGCTGCCGCTTCTTGAGCAGCAGCGCGTTGCCGGTGATCGCCATGGCGACCGCGCCGTCGAGCCGGTGGCGGACCCGGACCGGCGTACCGACCTTGAGCGCCTCCAGCTTGTCCTCGGGCTTGTCCCCCCGCGCGACGAGGAACGTGCCCCTGATGGCGATGTCGGCGGGCAGCCTGTCGCTGTTGCGGACCACCTTGCCGTCGAGGACCTGCACCCATCGCACCTGCCGGCGCTGCCCGTCGGTCCAGCCGTAGCCCGCAGCCCGCCCGAACCGCCAGTTGTAGATGCCGGTGCCGCCGACCTTGACCCGCGGCGAGTTGTAGTTCGTGACGACGATCTCGGGGTGGCGCGCGACCGACGCCACCATCGGCAGCTCGCCGACGTGCCACAGGCCCTCGGTGTTGACCGACAGCGCGTTGTTCCAGCCGTCGTCGATGCCGTGCCAGAGCACGCCGCCGCGCTCGCGCCCGACGCCGAGCGGCGCCCCGGTGTCGCTGATGTCGAAGAAGTCGCCGTTGATGCCGGCGACGACCCCCGGCGTGCGGGAGATCATCTCGGTGACCGTCTGCGTACGACGGACCCGCCCGCCGTGCGCGTGGTCGATCGTGAGGCCCGGGGTCGTCCACGCGACCCGGGTGACGAAGTAGCGCACCGGTCCGCGCTGGGTCCGCGCGTCCCATGCGGTCACGCGCACGCCCGGCGACGGCTGGTAGCTGAACCGCTTGGTCCGGCCGAGGACCACCCGCCGGCCGGGCACCAGGTCCGGAGCGATCTCGCCGGGCACCTGGTCGGAGGTCTGCCAGGTGTGCGGGTCGTCGGGGTCCGGGGTGGGCCCGACCTCAGGCGCGGCCTGCGGGGCGCCCGCCTGCTCGGCCGCGGGCGGCTCCGGCGGGTCGGCCGGGTCGGAGTCGACGAACACCAGGGCGCCGGCGGTCGCCAGGAGTGAGAGGACGAGCAGTTCCGGAAGCCGACGACGCATGGGTCCCAGGTTAAGAAATCTGGCGGTCCGGTCCGGGATGATGGGTCGCGTGTCGACGGCCCCGTGCAATCCGTGCAACACCTTCGCCGAGGGCGACAACCTCGAGGTGCTCGCCGGCCTGCCCGCGTCGTCGTACGACCTGATCTACATCGACCCGCCCTACAACACCGGCAGCGCGTTCGCCTACCGCGACCAGTTCGCCGGGCACCGGGCCTGGGTCGAGACGATGCGGCCGCGGCTGGAGGCCGGGCGGCGGGTGCTGGCCGACACCGGCGCCGTCTTCGTCAGCATCGACGACCACGAGGCCGCCCACCTGCGGCTGCTGATGGACGAGGTGTTCGGCGAGCAGGGCTTCCTCGCGCAGATCGTGGTCAACCTCAACCCCAAGGGCCGCCAGCTGGGGGGCGGGTTCGCGACGTCCCACGAGTACCTGCTGGCCTACGCCAGGGACCCGCGGAAGTGCGTGCTCGACGCGTCGAGCGCGGACCTGGTCGTCGAGGCGGACTTCCCGCTCGTGTCCGACGACGGTCGCCGTTACCGGCGGCTGCCGCTGCGCAACACCAACAAGAAGTTCAACCCGCTGACCGCGCCGACGCTGCACTTCGCGATCTGGGGCGACCCCGACACCGGCGAGGTCCGGACGACGCCGTTCGCCGGCGCGGTCGAGATCAAGCCGGTCTTCGGCGACGGGTCGCCCGCGGTGTGGCGCTGGTCCCGCCCGCGGATCGACGAGCGGCCCGACGACCTGGTCTGCCGCCGCGTCCGGGGCGTGGCCGGCGACCGGATCGATGTCTTCCAGCGCGACTGGCGGCACCCGACCGGCGGCGCGCGCCGCAAGAAGCTGCGCACCATCTGGCTCGCCGAGGAGATCGGCTCCACCGACACCGCCGTCGCGGAGCTGAAGGACGTCCTCGGCCACGTCTTCGAGTCGCCGAAGCCGACCGGGCTGGTGCGGCGGATCCTCGACACGATGCCCGACGACGTCCGGGTGCTCGACTACTTCGCCGGCAGCGGCACGACCGGGCACGCGGTCGCCCTGGCCAACGCGGCCGACGGCGGGCGTCGTACCTGCCTCTCGGTCAACCACCCCGAGCCGGTGCGGCCCGGCTCCAACGCCGACCTCGCCGGCTACCGCACCGTCGCCGACATCACCCGGGCCCGGTTGCGGGCCGTCGCCGAGCGGGTCGGCGGGGGTTACGCGGAGTTCTGCTGAGGGGCGTGGGATACCCCCGAAAGCCCCTAGATCCCCGCGGCCTTCTCGAGCGCGGCGACCTCGTCGTCGAGGAAGGTCAGCAGCCGCTGCAGGTGCGGCACGGTGCGGCGGCAGCCGGTGAGGCCGAAGCCCATGTTGCCGTCGTACGACGTGCAGGTGATGTTGAGCGCCATGCCGTTGATCGGGATGGACAGCGGGTAGTTGCCGACCAGCTTGGCGCCGTTCCAGTAGTGGGTGGTGCGGGGGCCGGGGACGTTGCTGATGATCAGGTTGTACGGCGACCGGATGATGCCCTGCATCTTCAGTGCCGGACCGAGGAGTGCCGGCGCCTGGCCGATCGCGCTCATCGCGAGGATCTGTACGGGGGTGAGCGACTTGAGCGCGTCCTTGCCGTCCTGCATCGACTTCTGGACCGCCTTGAGCCGGTCCGCGGGGTCGGCCTGGTCGGTGCCCAGCCGGGCCATCACCGCGCCGACCGCGTTGCCGCCCTCGGCGGACGGGAGGTGGGACTCCTTGGCCTTGAGCCCGATCGGGACCATCGCGACCAGAGGCGCGTCGGGGAGCGCGTCGTGCTCGAGGAGGTAGGTGCGGATCGCGCCGCCGCACATCGCCAGCACCACGTCGTTGATCGTCGACCCGGTTGCCTTGCCGATGGCGCGGAGCCGCTCGACCGGCCAGTCCTGGGCCGCGAACCGCCGGGCGCTGGTGATGTTGCGGTTGAACATCGTGCGCGGGGTGTGGAGCGACATCGTCGACGTCTCGTTGCGCATGCCCTTGGAGAGCGTCTTGATCAGCGCGCCCGGCATGCCGGCGGCCTCGGCGGTGACGCCGAGCGCCGTGCGGAGCGCGTCGGCGGGGAGCCCTGCCAGACCGCGTGCCGCATCGGACATCGGGCCTTCCGGCTCGGGCTTCGAACGCGCCCGGTCCGGCCGCTTCGCCCACGGCGCGGCCATGTCGCGCCCGTCGGGGTTGGTCGACAGGGTGCTCTGCATCAGCCGCATCGCCGAGATGCCGTCGACGAGACCGTGGTGGATCTTGGTGTACATCGCGACCCGGCCGTCGGCGAGGCCCTCGATCAGGTGGGCCTCCCACAGGGGGCGCTCCCAGTCGAGCCGGGTGCTGTGCAGGCGCGAGCACAGCTCGAGCAGCTCGCGGATCCGGCCGGGGCTCGGCAGCGCGTTGTGGCGGACGTGGTGCTCGATGTCGAACTGCTCGTCCTCGCGCCAGAAGAGCTGGCCGGCGGTCTTGACCGAGCGGTAGGGGTGCTTGAGGAAGAGCGGCCTCACCTCGTCGCCGCTGGACTTCGCGAGCTCGAAGAGGTCCCGGACGAAGTCCGGCCCGGCGTCGTCCGGCTTCTCGAAGAGCTGGAGCCCGCCGACGTGCATCGGCTGGTTCTTGCTCTCCGCGAGGAGGAAGGCCGCCGAGGGCGGGTCGATCGGCCGAGGCTTGGGCAGTGAGACCACGGGAGCACCTTTCGTCGTGGGGGCCGATCCTCGCGCCTGGTGACGGTCGCCACAAGGGGGTGGGTTCGCGGTGGCCTGTGGGTGGAAGGATGCCGCCTGTGAGCAGCGAGCGACCGCCTGGTGTGCCGGGGCGGGTCGACGATCCCACGCGCCCTCCGCCGCGCCCGGTGGCGCCGCCGGGACAGGTCTCCACACCGGACCAGCTGCCGACCGTCGAGCCGGGGGAGTGGCCGGCTCAGCCGCCGCGCGCACGGGCGGCCCAGCCGACGCCCCCACCACCATCGCCGCCCCCGGCCGCGGCACCCGCCCCGCCCCCGCCGACCCCGCCGACCACTCCGCCTGCGACGACCGGCCCCTCCGCGGCGCCGTACGTCCCGGTCGCTGCGGTACGACGGAGCCGAGCCTGGCTGTGGGTGACCCTCGCGGCCGTCGCGGTCCTCCTGCTCGGCTCCGGCGCGACCCTGGCCGTGGTCCAGCCGTGGGACGGGGCCGACGACGGTCGCGGCACCGCTGCGGAGCCGCGCGACCCCGGGCCGGCCGATCAGTCCGAGCCGTCCGAGCCGTCCGAGCAGCCGGAGGAGCCGGAGGGCGCCCCGTCCGAGCCGGAGCTCAGCGTGGCCCCGACGCCGCCCGTTTCGAGCCCGGTGACCGCGGACCTCGACGGCAATGGGTACGGCGACGCGGCCGCGGTCATCGGCGCGGGCGACACCATCGAGCGGGTGGTCCTGTCGAGCACCGGGACTTCGTTCGAGGTCGGCCGCGAACGGGCCTCCGCCTTCGACGACCGGACCTGGGCGGACTTCGACGGCGACGGGACGCTGGACGAGGTCTCGTGGAGCTACCAGCTCGGCGGCGGACTCACGATCACGTCGGAGGACATGGACTTCCGCGAGCTCAACCTCCCGCTCCGCCTCGACGAGCGCCAGCCGTTCGTCAGCCTGAAGACCGGTGACTTCGACGGCGACGGCGCGATCGACCTGGTCGCCTACGGCACCGAGTTCCGGGGCACCGTGTCGGTGTGGGTGATCCGCAACGAGGACGGCCGGTTCTCCGCGCCCGAGGAGTGGATGCGGGTGCCGAACACCGGCTACGCGGCGACCACGGTGCTCCCGGCCGACCTCACCGGAGACGGTCTCACCGACCTTGCGGTCCGGGTGCCGATGGAGGCGCCGCGGCAACGGCGGCCGGCCAGGTTCGGGTTCACCTTCCTGATGTCGACGGGCACTGCGTTCGTCCCTGGGCCGCTGGAGCGGCCCTCGGGCCTGGCCGACCGCGCCGAGGTCGTGGTCGGCGACTTCGCGGGTGACGGAGCGCTGCAGGTGCTGCTCATCGGTGCCGGCCGCGGGGACGTCCCGGTCGCCGACCTGCGGCTGGACGGTGACCGCCTCGTCGTCGGTCGACGCCTGACCGCTCGGTTAGGCGGGCGGGGCGAGATCGTCGACGCCGTGGTCTCCGACGTCGACGGCGACGGGGACGACGACGTCGTCTACACGACGTACGTCGGCCGCGGTCGCGAGTACGGCGGGTTCCGGGTGCTGAGCCTCGGCGGGTCCGACGGCGCTCGTGGTGTGGTCTGGGCGCCGACACCGACGTGTCCCGCGCGCTCCTGCTCGTTCTACTTCCAGAACAGCTACTGAGACCGGGAAGCCGGGTGAGACCGGGGCATCCGGTGTTTGCCGGGCGGCGTGACGTGGGACGATGCTCGCCATGACGAACGGCGACGGGGGCTCGGCAGCGCCACCAGGTTGGTATCCGGACGGACCAGGGTGGGAGCGCCGCTGGGACGGCTTCGCGTGGACCGCCGACCGGCGACAGGTGCCGCCGCAGTCGCCGCCGCCGCAGTCGCCGCCGCCGCAGGCGCCCCAGTCGCCGCCGCAGCAGCGCTCGCCGTGGGCGCCGCCGTCCTCCGGCGCCCCTGGCGCCGGGTCGGCGCCGCCGACCGCGTTCCGGCCGGTCGCCCCGAACGCGGGCCCTGGCCAGTTCGCTCCGAGCGGCCCTCCGCCGGGCTCCGGTGCGCCGCAGGGGCCGCCGCCGGGCTCGCCGTACGGCACCCCGGGCGGCCAGGGCGGCCAGGGCGGACCGGGCGGTCCGGGTGGACCGGCATGGGGCACCCCGCCGCCGCGGAAGAAGAGCCTGCTCTGGCTGTGGGTGGCGCTCGCCGTCGTGCTGGTCGTGGGCGCCGCGGCGGTCGTGACGGTGGTGGTCGTTCAGCCGTGGGCCGACGACGACAAGGACCGTGACGCCGAGCGCGGCGGTGAGGAGACCACCGAGCCGACGGAGACCGCTGCCCCCGAGAGCGACGCGGTCCGCGGCGACATCGACGGCGACGGGCTGGGCGACGTCGTCGGCCGCTTCTACGACGAGACCGAGAACCGGCTCACGCTCACCAACCTCGACGGGTCGTTCGAGATGTCCCAGGAGCCGGTGCAGCAGGAGGAGACGCTCGTCGTCGCCGACTTCGACGGCGACGGCAGCAGCGACATCGGCTCGTGGTTCAACGCCGACGGCACGCTGCAGTTCGACGTCGAGGACAGCGAGATCGGGCAGACGCAGGACTTCGACCTGTGGTTCAAGTCGGAGAACATCAAGGCCGTCTTCGGCGACTTCGACGGCGACGGCCTCATCGACATCGCCGCCTACGGGCAGCAGCACCGCAGCCAGGTGGCGGTCTGGGTGATGCGCAACACCGGCGCCGCGTTCGAGGAGCCGGTGAAGTGGGCGGCGCTCCCGAACGCGTCGTACGGCTCCACCCAGCTGATCGTCGGCGACTACGACGGCAACGGTGCCGACGACGCGCTGGCGGTCGTGCCGGACGAGCCGTTGGTCCGCGGTGACTTCGACGACACCTACTGGTACGGCGACTTCGGCGTGGTGCCGTTGATCGCCAGCGGCACCTCCTTCGCGCGCGGCGGCATCGGGCCGATCGAGGAGGCGCTGTACGAGGAGGAGTACGCCGTCGGCGACTTCGACGGCGACGGGAAGGACTCGCTCGTCACCGACAACTACTACGAGGACACCTTCGTCGTCTACGACTACGACGGCCAGACCATGCGGCCGAACGGCGCGACGGTCCCCTACGGCGTCGCCGGCGACGGCCTGATGGTCGCGGTCACGGCGGTCGACCTCAACGGCGACCAGCTCGACGACCTCGCGTTCACCAGCGTCGACATCGACGACTACAGCTTCTTCGGGGTCTGGACCGCCGTGGCCAACGCGGAAGGCGGGATGGACGCGCCCGTCAAGTGGGCCGACCTGCCCGACTGCTCGGGTGACTACTGCGAGGTGGAGTACTACCCGACCCGGTAGCGCTCCTGGCCCGGCAACCGTCCACAGGCACCCGCGGGCGCGCCGTCGTCCACAGCGCGAGTGGCGCCGAGCCGTCGTGGTGGGGGGCGGCTCCTAACGTCTGGTCGCGCCGCCGGAACTCGCCGGCGCACGGCCCTCGGGAGCTCCCATGTCCGACCTCGTCCTGCGGCGCGTCGCCGCCCTCCTGCTCGCCCTTCTCGCGGTCGGGGGTGTCGCCGTCAGCGCCGCCGCCGACCCGGCGGCGACCTCGCTGACCGAGCCCTACGTCCCACCGGCCGACACGATCGTCCACGTCGAGGGCGACGCGGCCAACGGCTTCGGCATCGAGCACTACGACGGCTCGTGGACCTATCCGCCGACCGACTCCGAGACCATCGCCGAGTGCGAGGAGTACGACCGGCCGCGGCGGCAGTTCCGGTGCAAGGTGAGCAACCGGACCTGGTTCCGCGCGCTCGCCGGCTTCCGGGAGACGACGGACTACTACCGCTCCCTGCAGTAGCGGGCAGGTCGGTGCCTCCTGGCACCATCGACGCATGACCGGACCGGCGGGCTGGGTGCTGCACGTCGACCTCGACCAGTTCATCGCCGCGGTCGAGGTGCTGCGCCGGCCCGAGCTCGCCGGGCTTCCGGTGGTCGTGGGTGGCCGTGGCGATCCGACCGAGCGAGGCGTCGTGGCGACCGCGTCCTACGAGGCGCGCCGCTTCGGCGTGGGCTCGGGGATGCCGCTGCGGCTCGCCGCCCGCAAGCTGGGCAAGTCGAGCTCCGATGCGGTCTTCCTGCCGGTCGACGCGGCGGCCTACGACGCCGCGAGCGCGGAGGTGATGGCGGTGCTCCGCAGCCTGGGATGGGGCGGGGTCCCGGTGCTGGTCGAGGCACTCGGCTGGGACGAGGCGTTCGTCGGCGCAGGGCCCGGCCACGGCGACCTCGGCGACCCGGTGGCCTTCGCCGAGCGGATCCGGACCACGCTGCTGGAGGGGACCCGTCTCGCCAGTGCCGTCGGCATCGGCGACAACAAGCTCCAGGCCAAGCTCGCCACGGGGTTCGCGAAGCAGCGGGTCGAAGGTGCGGTCGCCCGGGAGGCCGGCGCCGGCATCGGCGAGGAGTCGGGGCCGGGAGGCCAGGAGCGCGGCCGCGGGACCTACGTCATCAGCGACGAGACCTGGTACGCCGAGATGGGCCCCCGCCCCACCAGCGCGCTGTGGGGCATCGGCAAGAAGACCGCCGACAAGCTCGCCCTGCTCGGGATCGTCACGGTCGACGACCTCGCCCGCGCCGATCCCTCGATGCTGGCGGACCGGGTCGGCCCGACGACCGGTCCGTGGCTGCGCCGCCTCGGCAGGGGCGTCGCCTCGAGCGAGGTCGACGCGACGCCGTACGTCGCCCGCGGCCACGGTCGCGAGGAGACCTTCCAGGAGGACCTGACCGAGTGGGGCGACGTCGAGCGCGAGGTCGACCGGATCGCCCGTCGGGTGGTGGCCGACATCCAGGCCGAGGGACGCCCGGCGGTCCGGGTCGAGCTCAAGCTGCGCTACCGCCCGTTCTTCACCCTCACCCGTAGCCACAAGCTGCCGGCTCCGACCTCCGACGCCGACCGGATCGCGGCCGAGGCGGTCGCCCTGCTCGACCGGGTGGAGAAGGACCGACCCGTCCGGCTCCTCGGCGTACGACTCGAGATGACGACCCCCGACAGTGAGAACGACGGCGTCGCCGGCACCGGCGACGCTGACCCCGCTCCGTCCTGAGGATGAGTCCCGCTCCACCGCGAGGACGTTTTCGGTGCGAAACCGTCCCGGTGGTGACTGCGGGATGACACCCTGCCGCCATGTCCCACGCAGGTCCGCCGCCCCCTCCTCCGCCTCCTCCGCCTCCGCCGCCGCCCTCCACCCCACCTGGCTCGCCGGCGTACCCGCCCCCGCCGTCGGCCCGGAAGTCGCGGGTGCTGCTGTGGGTCGTGCTGGGCGTGGTGCTCGCCGTCGTGGCGGCGGGAGCAGTGACTGTGCTCGTGGTCGCGCCCTGGGACGACGACTCGTCGTCGCGCGACGAGGGTCGGGACGAGGACAGCGGCGCCGAGGAAGAGCCGTCGGCGGAACCCCCGGCGGACCAGGCGGACCCAGCGGACCCGCCGGTCGCCTCGGACCAGGTGACCGGCGACCGCGACGGCGACGGGCTGGGCGACGCCCAGTTCACGCTCTCCGCGAACTACGGCGAGGTCTTCGAGAGGTGGACCTTCACCAGCACCGGTTCGGGGTTCGAGGCGACGAGCGAAGCGGAGGAATGGGTTCCCGGTGCCGCGCAGGCGTTCGCCGACTGGGACGGTGACGGTCAACCGAGCGTCCTCGACCTCCGGGACCCGGTCGACAACGGGGACTCCCTGGCGTTCACCCTGGCGGGCGACGGGATCGAGGACACGCCGGTCGAGCTGCCCATCAACCCTGACGCCGGCAAGCACGTCAGGGCGATCGGCGGGGACTACGACGGGGACGGTCGTCCCGACGTCGCGGCCTACACCGAGACTGCGGGATGTGAGGTCACGGTGTCGGTGCTTCGCGGCACGGGCAGTGGATTCGAGCCCCCCGCGACCTGGGCGGTCCTGAGCCAGACCCTGACCACCTACACCGACCTGACGACGGCCGACGTGGACGACGACGGGGACGACGACCTTCTCGGGCTCGTCCCGGCCGGGCCCCTCGACGACGACAACTGCGACAGCGGGGCCTGGTTCGGCGAGTCGGCAGGGATGGTCCTCACCTCGACCGGCACCTCGTTCGAGACCGGGACCACGGCCGACGTCGACATCAGTGAGCTGAACGACCTCGTCGGCGGTGACTTCGCCGGCGACGGTACGCCGATGCTCGCCGTCGCCGGCTACGGGACGACGATCCGGTTCCTCGAGCACGACGGCAGCGCGCTGGTCGACGTGCCGGACCGCACCATCGACCTCGGACCCGCGCTCGAGGCCGCCGCGACGTCATCCGACGGCACCCCCGAGTTCGGCGTCGAGGCGCTCAGCGTCGCCGACGTCGACGGCGACGGTGACGACGACCTGGTCGTGCTCGCCCACGACGAGCGCGCCGACCTGTTCTACGCCGGCGTCTGGGTCGTGCGCTCCGAGGGGACGAGCTTCGCCGAGCCGGAGAAGTGGGCGGAGGCCTCCGACTGCGGCGAGCTCGACTCGTGCTCCGGCGAAGCGGTCACCGGGACGGTCTTCAACTGAGGCGGGTCAGCGAAGCTCGTCCCGCAGCTCCTGGACCACGGAGTCGACGACCGCGACCAGGTCGCCGTCGGTGCGCTCGGCGACCGCACGCTGGCGCTGGTACGACGCCCCGCGGGTCGGGATGTCGAGCACCGAGGCGAGCTCCGCCGGACAACCGAGCCGCTCGGCGACCGGCTCGAGCTGGACGACCAGCTCGGCGAGGTCCTCGGTGACCAGCCGCTCGTTCGACTCCGCGTCGAGGATGACGATGGCGTCGACGCCGTACCGCGCGGCCCGCCACTTGTTCTCCTGCACGTGCCACGGCGGCATCGTCGGGAGCTTCTCGCCGGCGGCACAGCGCTCGTCCAGCCACACGACCAGGCAGTGCATCAGCGCCACCAGTGGGGCCATCTCGGAGAACGTGGAGACGCCGTCGCAGACCCGGTTCTCGAGGGTGCCGTGCGTGACCGCGGGGCGCACGTCCCACCGGATCTCGCTGAGCTCCTCGATCACGCCGGTGACGAGCTGGTCGTGGGCGAAGGCCTCGTACTCCTCCCAGCGCTCGAACTGGAACGGCAGCCCCGCGGTGGGCAGCTGCTGGAACATCAGCGCCCGGTTCGACGCGTAGCCGGTGTCGACGCCCGCCCAGATGGGGGAGGAGGCGGAGAGCGCCTGGAGGTGGGGGTACCAGTTCAGCAGCGCCGAGAGGACCGGCATCACGCGCTCCTGGGCGGGCATCCCGACGTGCACGTGCACGCCCCAGATCAGCATCTGCCGACCCCACCACTGGGTCCGGTTGATCAGCTCCTCGTAGCGGTGCCCCTCGGAGAGCTGCTGCCCGGTCCACGACGCGAACGGATGGGTGCCGGCGCCGTACAGGTCGAGGTCGAGCTCGTCGCACGCCGGTACGACGTACTCCAGCGCGCGGCGCAGGTCCGTCATCGCCTCGGGCACGGTGTGGCAGACGCCCGTCACGACCTCGACGGTGTTGCGCAGCAGCTCCTTGTGGAGGCGCCCGGGATCGGGCATCCGCGCCTTCGCCCGGGCGAACAGGTGGGCTGCGTCGTTGCGGAGGTCGCGGGTGCGGCGGTCGACCAGCGCGAACTCCCACTCCACGCCGAGGGTCGGCTCCGGGGAACCATGGAAGTCGATCCGCACGGGACCAGCGTTCCACACATCGACGTCCCGCGAACGGTGTGACCTGCCGTGGGACGATCGGCGGGTGGAGGTGCCGCTGGACAGGCTGTGGGAGCGCAGCCAGCTCTCGCTCCGTGGGCGGATGGAGCGGTGGCGCAGCAAGCTCTTCGCGGTCGTGCAGTGCTCGGTCGCGGCCGGCGTGGCGTGGTGGATCGCCGCGGACGTGCTCGGCCACGAGACCCCGTTCTTCGCGCCGATCGCGGCGGTGGTCTCGCTCGGTACGTCGTACGGCCAGCGGCTGCGGCGCGTCGTCGAGGTCACGCTCGGGGTGGCGATCGGCGTGCTGGTCGCGGACCTGCTGGTGGCAGGGATCGGCACCGGAGCTTGGCAGCTGGCGCTGGTCGTCGGGCTGGCGATGTCGACGGCGCTGCTGCTCGACGCGGGCATCCTCTTCGTCACGCAGGCCGCCGTGCAGTCGATCGTGGTCGCGACGCTCCTGCCCGACCCGGGCGCCGGGCTGACCCGCTGGACCGACGCGCTGATCGGCGGCGCGGTCGCCCTGGTCGCCGCGACCGTCGTGCCGGCCGCACCGCTCCGCAGGCCCCGCGACCAGGCCGCAGCCGTGGCCCGCAAGGTCGCCGAGCTGCTCCGCGCCGCGAGCCACGTGATGATCGACCGCGAGCCGGAGCCGGCTCTCGACCTGCTCGCCGACGCCCGCGCCACGGACCGGATGATCCGCGAGCTCCAGGCGGCGGCGGAGGAGGGCGTCTCGGTCGTCGCGTCCTCGCCGTTCCGGATCCGGCACCGCGAGGGACTGCGACGGATGGTGGAGCTGGTCGACCCGCTGGACCGGTCGCTGCGCAGCACCCGGGTCCTGGTCCGGCAGGCGGCGGTGGCCGCCTACACGCACCGCCCCGTTCCGTCGTCGTACGCCGATCTCACGGCCGACCTCGCGCTGGCCGTCGAAGCCGTCGCCGACGAGCTGGCCGCCGAGCGGATGGCGACGGCTGCTCGACCGAAGGTGCTCGCCGTCGGCGAGGCCACCGGGCACGTCGAGCGCAGCGAGTCGCTCACCGGCGACGCCATCTTGGCCCAGCTGCGCTCGATCGTGGTCGACGTCCTCCTCGTCACCGGGATGGGCCCGCTCGAGGCGACGGACGCGCTGCCGCCACCAGCGCGATAACGCGTTCTACCCAGCCGCCGCCGGGACATACTTCTTGAACTGTTGGGTGAACAATTGTTCTCTGGATGTCATGAGCAGCACCATCCCGTGGGAACGGGTGCGGCGGTCGGCCTCCAAGCTCACCACGCCCCTCCATCCCGATGACTACCTCCGTCTGGTGAACCCGCTGTGGAGCGCACGCGAGCTCCGGGGCCGGGTCGAGAAGGTGATCCCGGAGACCGCGGACGCGGCCACGCTGGTGATCCGGCCCGGCTGGGGCTGGCACTACGACCACCGCCCCGGCCAGTACGTCGGCATCGGCGTCCAGGTCGACGGCCGGTTCGAGTGGCGGTCGTACTCCGTCAGCTCGCCACCGAAGCGGCGGCGCGGCACCATCTCCATCACCGTCCGCGCGATGCCCGAGGGTCGCCTCTCCAGCCACCTCGTCAGCGGCCTCGAGCCGGGGACGATCGTCCGGCTCGCGCTGCCGGACGGAGACTTCGTCCTCCCCGACCCGCCGCCGCCGCGGATGCTGTTCCTCGTCGGCGGCAGCGGCGTGACGCCGGTGATGGCGATGCTGCGCACGCTCGACCGCCGCTCCCAGGAGAACGGCAGGTCCATGCCCGACGTCGTCATGCACTACTCGTCGCCGACCGAGGACCGGATGATCTTCCGGGAGGAGCTCGACCGGCTCGAGGAGAAGCACGACGGGCTGACGATCCACCGGCTCCACACCGACGTGGACGGGATGCTCGACCTCGCCGACCTCGACCAGCTGTGCCCGGGGTGGCGCGAGCGCGAGACCTACGCCTGCGGTCCGAGCCCGATGCTCGACGCCATCACCGAGCACTACGAGAAGTACGACGTCGCGGACCGGCTGCACCTCGAGCGGTTCTCGCTCGACCTGGCCGGTGACGGAGGCGAGGGCGGCACGATCACGTTCCGCACCTCGGGCAAGACCATCGAGGCCGACGGGGCGACGACCGTCCTGGAGGCCGGCGAGCAGGCCGGCGTCGGGATGCCCTTCGGCTGCCGGATGGGCATCTGCCACACCTGCACGCTGACGCTGATCTCGGGCAAGGTCCGCGACCTGCGCAACGGCGACGAGTACGACAGCCCCAACGAACCCGTCCAGACCTGCTGCACCGCCGCCGTCGGCGACTGCACGCTCGACATCTGACCCGATCTGATTGGAGAACCATGGCTATCTCGGACGTGAAGGAGTACGCCCACCTGACCGAGGAGGAGGTGGACCAGCTCGGCCGCGAGCTCGACGCCATCCGCGCGGAGATCGAGGAGTCGCGTTGCGCAGCCGACGCGGCGTACATCAACCGGATGATCCGGATCCAGCGCGGCCTCGCCGCAGCGGGGCGGGTGACCCTGCTCGCCGGCACCCAGCTCAAGGAGACCCGCAAGCCGGCCATCGCGCTGGGCGTCGGCTTCCTGGCGCTGCACAAGATCCTCGAGAACATGGAGATCGGCCACAACGTCATGCACGGCCAGTGGGACTGGATGAACGATCCGGAGATCCACTCCTCGAACTGGGAGTGGGACACCGCGCAGCCGGCCGAGCAGTGGAAGCACTCCCACAACTACGTGCACCACCAGTTCACCAACGTGCTGGGCTACGACAACGACATCGGCTACGGCATCATGCGCCTGGCGCGCGAGCAGAAGTGGACGCCGTACAACCTCGGGCAGCCGATCTACAACAGCCTCCTCGCCACCCTCTTCGAGTGGGGGGTCGCGCTGCACGACCTCGACATCGAGCGGATCCGGAAGGGCGAGAAGGATCCCAAGGAGATGAAGCGGCAGCTCAAGCAGATCTTCCGCAAGGGCCGCAATCAGATCCTCAAGGACTACGTCGTCTACCCGGCCCTGGCCGGCAAGCAGTGGAGGACGGTGCTCGCCGCCAACGCGACGTCGAACATCATCCGCAACCTGTGGGCGTACATGATCATCTTCTGCGGCCACTTCCCCGACGGTGCGCTCCACTTCACCGAGGAGGAGATCGAGGACGAGTCGCGCTCGGAGTGGTACCTCCGGCAGATCCTCGGAGCCGCGAACTTCAAGGGCGGCCCGCTGCTGCACATCCTGTCCGGCAACCTCGGGTTCCAGATCGAGCACCACCTGTTCCCCGACCTGCCGAGCAACCGGTACGCCGAGATCTCCGAGCGCGTGCAGGCGCTGTGCGCCAAGTACGACATCCCGTACACGACCGGGCCGCTCTACGTGCAGTACGGCCAGGCGCTGCGGACCATCCTCAAGCTCTCGCTGCCGAACTCGTGGACCAGCAGCGACCAGCCGGAGCCGCCGACGCCGTCGCGCGACCGCAAGCGCCGCGGCGACGACGAGCGGCCCTCGCGCCGCTCGGAGCTGGGCGGGTGGTCCCGCTCGTCCTCGGTGGCGCGGGGTTGATGGCGATGCAGACGCCGCACGGGATGGACGGCCCGTTCGCCTGGGATCCGGGGCCGGAGGGCGGCCTGGGGGAGCTCGTCGGCCGCCGGGTGACCCAGTGCGCGCTGAGCCGGATCTGTGGGGTCTGTGCTGAGTCGCTGGGGCGACCGGTGGTGTTCGTCGGTACGCCGGACGAGGTCGGGCGCAACGCCTTCCACGCCCCGCCGCTGCACGCTGACTGCGCCGGTGCTCTGCTCCGCGACCCGGGGGCCGATCCGGCGTGGGAGATCGTCACGACCGCGGGGTTCGAGTTCGTCCGCCCGGCACGGGAGGACGCCGACCGCCGGCCGACGTTCCAGCCGAACTCGCTCATCTCCTCGCACCAGACCTAGATGTCGGGATTTGCCTGAATCTCGACAGGTAGGTCAGGTGCGACGCAACAGGCGGGCGAGCCAGGCGTCCGCCGTGCCGTCGTACGGCGCCGCGCGCCGGCGTACGGCGGCGAGCACCTCTGCGGCGGATCGCTCGGCCATCGCGACCACCTCCGGGGGGTAGCCGAAGACGGTCTGGTGCTCGAGGAACTCGTCCTCGTCGTCGAGGAACACGTGGCCGTCCTGCCGCTTGATCACGTCGAGGTCGAGGTCGACCGCGCGGAGGGTGGTGCCGTCCCACCGCGGTGGGGTCGTGATGTCGACGTACGTCGCCGCCTTCGCCGCCGCGTTGTTGAAGGCGGCGAGGTGGGCCGCCGCTCCGTCGGCGGGGACCAGCACCACCCCGCCGAAGCTCGCGACGAACTGCATGCCGGGTCGGCGGTAGAACGTGCCGACCGGGCACCCGAGCCAGTCGCCGTGCTGGTCGGTGCCGAGGTAGACGGCGTCGTACTCCCAGTGCGGCCGGCCACCCCACTTGGTCATCACGACCCGGATCGGCTGCTCGGGAGTCACGCAACGGTGTTTATCAGGGTCCACCGGAGCCGTGCCAGCATGGCGCGCATGGTCGATGCCCGGGAGCTGACGCAGCGCCTCGACCTCTGCCTGCGGATCGGCGAGATGCTGCTCGCGTCCGGTGCGGGTGCCGCGGACGTGACGGCCACCATGCGCGCCGTGGCCCGCGCGCTCGGCGTACGCCGGACCGAGGTCGACGTGACGTTCACGCAGCTCGCGATGAGCGCGCAGGCCGAGCCGGACGAGCCGGCGATCGTGCAGATCCGGTCGGTGACGCAGCGGGAGATCGACTACGACGACCTCACCAGGGTGGACCACCTGGTCCGCGAGGTGGTCGCCGAGCGCACCGGCCTGCGCGAGGCGCGCGCCGAGATCGCCCGGATCGCCTCCTCCGGCCATGCGCGGCCGCGGTGGGCGGCGACCCTCGGCTGGGGACTGATGTGCGCGGGGATCGGCCTCCAGCTGGGCGGTACGCCGGCCGTGGTGACGGTCGCCTTCTTCGCGGCGATGGCGATCGACCGGCTGCAGCACTCGATGACGAAGCGGCGGATGCCGGTGTTCTACCAGCAGGTCGCGGGAGGCGCGGTCGCGACGCTGCTGGCGGCGGCGGCCACGCGGGCCACGGAGTCGTTCGTCACCATGGACGCCTCCCTCGTCGTGACCGCGAACATCATCATGCTGCTGGCCGGCATCGGCTTCATGGGAGCGATCCAGGACGCGATGTCGGGCTTCTACGTCACCGGCAGCGCACGGCTGCTCGAGGCGGTGCTCGCCACCGCCGGGATCATCGCGGGCGTCAGCGGCGGGATCAGCCTCGCGACCGCGGTCGGGCTCGACCTGCCACCGCTCGAGCCCGCGCGCACGGACCTGGTGGGGGTCACGGTCGCGGCGCTCGGAGCCGCCGTCGCGGCGGCGGCGTTCGCGTTCTCGTCGTACGCGCCGTTGCGGACCCTCGCCCCGATCGGTCTGCTGGCGGGCGGCGCGCTGGCCATCAGCGAGGCGGTCGCCAACCAGGACTTCGGGCGACCCTGGGCGGTCGGCGTCGCGGCGTTCGCGGTCGGCCTGGTCAGCTTCACGGTCGCCGGACGACTCCGGGTGCCGCCCCTGGTCGTCGTGGTGTCGGCCGTCGTGCCGCTGCTGCCCGGTCTGTCGATCTATCGCGGCCTGTCGCTCCTCGGCGCGCACGCCGACCCGGCGCCGGCGCAGGGATTGCTGGCGATGGTGACCGCGGCGTCGGTGGCCACGGCGCTCGCGGCCGGCGTGATCCTGGGGGAGTACGTCGCCCAGCCCGTCAAGCGCGAGGCCCGTCGGGTCGAGACCCGGCTGGCCGGGCCGCGGCTGGTCGGCGTCACCCGGTACCGCCGGCGGCGCCGGCGAGACCGGGGACCGTCCGCGGACGAGTAGCCGTCAGAGCGGCTTCGCGGGCAGGATCCGCTTCGAGCCGAACGCGACCACGTCCTGGTAGCGCGAGCCGGCGAGCTTGCCGAACGTGTGCAGCGCGTGGGCGTCGAGCCCGACGAGCACCCGTGCCTGGTTGCGCTTGATGCCCTTGACGATGATCTCGGCTGCCTTCTCCGGGGTCATCCGGGCCAGCTTCTCGTCGAAGAGCTTCGCGGTCGCGGCCTTGTCCTCGTGCTCGGACACCCGGGCGTTGCGCGCGATCGCGGTCTTGATGCCACCGGGGTGGACGGACGTCACGCCGACCTTGTGGCCGGCGATCAGCATCTCCTCGCGGATCGCCTCGGTCATGCCGCGGACGGCGTACTTCGAGGCGTTGTACATGCTCTGGCCCGGCATCGAGATCAGCCCGAACAGGGAGGAGATGTTGACGAGGTGCCCGTCCCCGGACTCGATCAGGTGGGGCAGGAAGAACTTCGAGCCGTGCACGACGCCCCAGAAGTTGACGCCCATGATCCAGTCGACGTCCTTCATCTCGAGGTCGACGAAGTCACCGGCCAGCGCGACGCCGGCGTTGTTGACCACCACGTTGACCTGCCCGAAGTGGGCGGCGATCGCGGCGGCGTACGTCTCGAAGGCCGCCCGGTCCGCGACGTCGAGCCGGTCGCTGCGGACCTCGGCGCCCGACTTCTCGGCGAGGACCACGGTCTCGGCCAGCCCCTCCTCGTCGACGTCCGACAGCGCGAGCCGGGCGCCCTTGTCGGCGAGGTTCAGGGCGAGTGCGCGCCCGATCCCGGAGCCGCCTCCGGTGATGACGACGACCTTGTCCTGCAGCGACTTCATGCGAGAGCCTCCTGGGCGTTGCGAGATGCGGGGGTGGGTGCGGCGGCGAGCGGGGCGACGTCGTACTGGTCGACGTCGAAGCGGGACAGGCGGCCGCGGAAGGTGAAGGTCTGACCTGGCCACAGTGTGGTGTTGTTGCCGAACTTGTCGAGGTACCAGCTCGCGCAGCCGCCCGTCGTCCACACCGTCGGCTTCATGCGCTCCTGGATGGCGGCCGTCCACTCCTCCTGCGCCGCGGCGCTGGGCTCGACGGTGCCGAGACCGTCGCGCCGCATCGTGCGGACCGCGTCAACCACGTAGCGCACCTGCGACTCGATCTGGAAGATCATCGACGAGTGGCCGAGCGCGGTGTTGGGCCCGACGAGCTGGAACAGGTGGGGGAAGCCGTGGATGGTCGTGCCCTTGTACGCCGCCATGCCGTGCTCGTCCCAGACCTCCGCCAGGGTCCGGCCGTCGCGGCCGGTGACGTGCTGCGCGATCGGCGGCTCGGTGACGTAGAACCCGGTCGCGACGACGAGTACGTCGATCGGCCGCTCGACGCCGTCGGCGGTGACGATCGCGTCGCCGGTGACCTTCACGACGGGGTCCGTGACCAGGTCGACGTTGTCGGCGGCGAGTGCGGGGTACCACGCGTTGGAGATCAGGATCCGCTTGCAGCCCGCCCGGTAGGCGGGCGTGACCTTGGCCCGCAGCTCGGGGTCCTTGATCGCCTTGGCGATGTTCTGCTTGCCCTGGCGCTCGACGACCTGGAGCAGCGCGGGGAAGCGGTTGAACGCCGGCACCCGGCCCTCGAGCGTCGCGTAGACCGCAGCGCGGGCCGCGCGCTGGGCGCCGGGCACGTGCTTGAACACCGCCTTCTCGAACGCGGTGAAGCGGCGCTCGTTGCGGGGGATGATCCAGTTCGGCGTGCGTTGGTAGACATCGAGGTGGCTCACGGTCTTCTGCAGCTCGGGGACGAGCTGGACCGCCGAGGCGCCGGTGCCGATGACGGCGACCCGCTTGCCGGTCAGGTCGACGTCGTGGTTCCACCGGGCGGAGTGGAAGATCTCGCCCTGGAAGGTGCCGATGCCGTCGATCTCGGGGAGCCGCGGCTCGGACAGGCCGCCGGAGCCGGAGATGACCGTGCGGGCGGCGTACTCACCCTCGGTCGTCGAGACGCGCCAGCGCTGCGCGGTGTCGTCCCACGTCGCGTCGACGACGGCGGTGTCGAAGACGAACCGGTCGAGCACGCCCACGTCCTCGGCGACCCGCTTGGTGTACTCCCAGATCTCCTGCTGGGGGGAGTAGACCTTCGTCCAGTCGGGGTTGAGCGCGAACGAGTACGAGTAGAGCTGGCTCGGGACGTCGCACTCCGCGCCCGGGTAGGTGTTGATGTGCCAGGTGCCGCCGACGTCGCTGTCCTTCTCGATGACGACGAAGTCGCGCTCGCCAGCCTGGTCGAGCTTGATGGCGGCGGCGAGACCGGCGAACCCGGCGCCGATGATCAGGTGGTCGACCAGCTGCGCGGTCGACGGCTTGGATTTCTGGGCCATGCGACGAACGTACTGGCGTTATTGAATAGTAGTCAATAGACTGTCCACGTGACCGCCACCACCCGCACCCGGCTCTCCCCGGAGCAACGCCGCGAGCAGCTGCTCGAGCTGGGACTGCGGTTGTTCTCCGGCACCACGATCGACGAGATCTCCATCGACCGCCTGAGCGAGGAGGCCGGGATCTCGCGCGGGCTGATCTACCACTACTTCGGCAGCAAGCAGGGCTTCCGGGAGGCCGTCGTGCAGCGCGCGGCCGACGACCTGATCGCGCAGACGGAGCCGCCGGAGGGCGACGACCCGATCGCGAAGCTGCTCGCGTCGCTGACGGCGTACGTCGACTACGTGATCGCCAACTACGAGGGCTACCGCTCGCTCGTCCTGGCGGCCGCGGGAGGCAACGAGGCGGTCCGTGCGATCTACGAGAACGCCCGCGCGTCGATGATCGACCGCACGTTCGTCACGGCCGGCGTCGAGACGATGCTGCAGGACACCCCGGCGACCCGCCTCGTCGTCCGCGGCTGGGTGGCGTTCGTCGAGGACACCGTCCTCGCGTGGTGCGACAAGCCGGACGGCGTGACCCGCGACGAGCTGGCGAAGATCGTCACCGACGCGCTTCCCGCGCTCATCGCCACGCTCGACTAGGAAGACCTCACCGGGGTCGGCAACCCTGGTGCCGCTGCCGTGGCTCGCTACTTGGAGGGCTGCGGGGTCTTGCAGTCGACCTTCGGGTTGACGCCGACGTAGTTCAGCGGTCCCGCGATGATCGTCAGTGACGTGTCGGCGAAGTCGCGACAGTTGACGTTCTTGTCGGGGCCGAAGTAGCCGCGCTGGAACGCGGCGAGAACTCCGATGAGGAGCCAGATCACCACGATCAGGCCGCCGATGCCGCTGCCTCGTCTCATCACTACCTCCCTGGGTGGACAGGGAGGTACCCACGCCGGCGAGGTTAAGCCGTCGCGCGCGACTCGGCCAGCACGGCGGCGAGCTGGTCGATGCCCCAGTGCAGGTCCTCGTCGGTGACGACGAGCGGGGGAGCGAACCGGACCGTCGAGCCGTGGGTGTCCTTCGCGAGGACGCCGCGCGCCATCAGCCGCTCGCAGATCTGCCGACCGGTGCCGAGCGACGGGTCGATGTCCACGCCGGCCCACAGTCCGCGCGAGCGTACGGCGATCAGCCCGTGCCCGATGAGCGCGTCGAGCCGCTCCCGCAGCACCAGCCCGAGGGCGGTGGCGCGGGCCTGGAGCTCACCGGTCGCCAGCATGTCGACCACCTCGCGGCCGACCGCGCAGGCGAGCGGGTTGCCGCCGAAGGTGGAGCCGTGCTGGCCCGGCTTGAGCACGCCGAGCACGTCGCGGTCGCCGACGACCGCGGAGACCGGGACGATGCCGCCGCCCAGCGCCTTGCCGAGCACGTAGAGGTCGGGTACGACGCCCTCGTGGTCGCACGCGAAGGTGCGGCCGGTGCGGCCCAGGCCGGCCTGGATCTCGTCGGCGGCGAGGAGGACGTTCTCGCGGGTGCAGACCTCGCGCACGTCGCGCAGGTAGCCCTCGGGCGGGATGATCACGCCGCCCTCGCCCTGGATCGGCTCGATCAGGACGGCCACCGTGTGGGGGGTGATCGCGGCCTCGAGGGCGGCGAGGTCGCCGTACGGGACGACGTCGAAGCCGGGCGTGAACGGGCCGAAGCCGTCGCGGGCGTCGGGGTCGTCGGAGAATCCGACGATCGTCGTCGTACGGCCGTGGAAGTTGCCGCCGGCCACGATGATCCGGGCCTGGTCGGCGGGCACGCCCTTGACCTCGTAGCCCCACTTGCGGCTGATCTTGATCGCGGTCTCGACGGCCTCGGCGCCGGTGTTCATCGGCAGCACGAGCTCCTTGCCGCACAGGTCGCCGAGCGCGGCGCAGAAGTCCGCGAAGGCATCGTGGATGAACGCGCGGCTGGTGAGCGTCAGCTTGTCGAGCTGGGCGTGCGCGGCGGCGACCAGGCGCGGGTGGCTGTGGCCGAAGTTCAGCGCGGAGTAGCCGGCGAGCAGGTCGAGGTAGCGGCGGCCGTCGACGTCGGTCATCCAGGCGCCCTCGCCGTGCGCAAGGACCACGGGCAGCGGGTGGTAGTTGTGGGCGGTCCGAGCCTCTGCTCGCTCCACCTCCAACGGCGTGGTCGGCGTGCTCGTCGCGCTCGTCGTGCCGGTGGTGATGCTCATGTTCCGCCTCCTTCGTCTGCCCGTGCTTCTGGGTGCCTGCGGTGGTCGAGCCGGTCGAGACCCGTCCATGTCGAGACCGTGTCTATCACGGATTGTCTGACAATCTCCAAACCAGGGTAGCGCGATGAGCGAGCGCGCTCCCGGTCGCCACGGCCGAAAGCGAATGGCACCGCGGGGGGCCGGCAGGGGAGAATGCGTCCGCCGTGGACATCACCTACCCGCCGGAGCTGCCGGTCAGCGCCCGACGCGACGACATCGCGCGGGCGATCCGCGACCACCAGGTCGTGATCGTCGCCGGCGAGACCGGGTCAGGGAAGACCACCCAGCTGCCGAAGATCTGCCTCGAGCTGGGCCGCGGTGCTCCCGGCAAGGACGGCCGGCCGCGGATGATCGGCCACACCCAGCCGCGGCGGATCGCGGCCCGGTCGGTCTCGGAGCGGATCGCCGAGGAGCTCGGCACCGAGCTCGGCGACGTCGTCGGCTACCAGGTCAGGTTCACCGACCGGACGACGAGGACCAGCCGGGTCAAGGTGATGACCGACGGCATCCTGCTCGCCGAGCTGCAGCGCGACCGGATGCTCAAGCGCTACGACACGATCATCATCGACGAGGCGCACGAGCGGAGCCTCAACATCGACTTCCTGCTCGGCTACCTCAAGCAGCTGCTGCCGAGGCGCCCCGACCTGAAGCTCATCATCACCAGCGCCACCATCGATCCCGAGCGCTTCGCCGACCACTTCTCGTTGGACGACACCGGCCTCGGCGTGGCTGCGGGGGGCCCGCAGGGCGCCCAGCCCCCCGTGCCGGCCCCGATCATCGAGGTCTCCGGCCGGACCTACCCGGTCGACGTCCGCTACCGCCCGCTCGTCGAGCTCCCCGAGTCCGACGAGGAGGGTGAGCCGATCGTCCGGGACCAGACCGAGGCGATCGTCGATGCGATCAAGGAGCTCTCCGCGGAGGGGCCCGGCGATGTCCTCGTCTTCCTGCCGGGCGAGCGCGAGATCCGGGACACGGCCGAGGCCCTGCAGGACCTCGCCGGGCTCGATCAGGGGACGCGCGGCATCGACGTGCTCCCGCTCTACTCGCGGCTGTCGGCCGCCGACCAGCACCGGGTGTTCGCGCCGGCCCGCACCTCGCGGCGGCGGGTCGTGCTCGCCACCAACGTCGCGGAGACGTCGCTGACCGTCCCCGGCATCCGGTACGTCGTCGACACCGGCGTCGCCCGCATCTCGCGGTACTCCTCGCGGACCAAGGTGCAGCGGCTGCCGATCGAGCCGATCAGCCAGGCCTCGGCCAACCAGCGGTCGGGGCGGTGCGGCCGGGTGGCGGCCGGGGTCGCGATCCGGCTCTACAGCGAGGAGGACTTCGCCGGCAGGCCGGAGTTCACCGACCCGGAGATCCTGCGCACCAACCTCGCCTCGGTGATGCTGCAGATGACCGCGCTGGGACTGGGCGACATCGGGCGGTTTCCGTTCCTCGAGCCGCCCGACCGGCGCAACATCCAGGCGGGGCAGCAGCTGCTCGAGGAGCTCGGTGCGGTCAGCGGCCAGGCGCGACTGACCAAGGTGGGCCAGCGGCTGGCGCGGCTGCCCATCGACCCGCGGCTCGGCCGGATGCTGCTGGAGGCGGAGCGGCTGGGCTGCGTCCGCGACGTGCTCGTCATCGTGGCGGCCCTGTCGCTCCAGGACCCGCGGGAGCGGCCGGGTGCCGACCAGCCGGCCGAGCAGGCGAGGGCGGACCAGGCGCACGCCCGGTTCAAGGCCGAGGGCTCGGACTTCCTGACCTGGCTCAACCTGTGGCGCTACCTGCGTGAGCAGCAGCGCGAGCTCTCCGGCAGCGCGTTCCGTCGGATGTGCAAGCGGGAGTACCTCCACTACCTCCGCGTCCGCGAGTGGCAGGAGTTCCAGAGCCAGCTCCGCCAGGTGACCAAGGAGATCGGCATCCGCCTCGAGAAGGGCGAGGGTGAGCCGGACGCCGACGGCATCCACCAGGCGCTGCTGTCGGGCCTGTTGAGCCACATCGGCGTGGTCGAGGAGCGGGAGAAGGCGCGACCGGGCCAGAAGCAGCGGCGGCCGGGTCCGCGTGAGTACCTCGGTGCCCGCGGTGCGAGGTTCGCGATCTTCCCGGGCAGCGGACTGGCCCGCAAGAACCCGCCGTACGTCATGGCATTCGAGCTGGTCGAGACCGGCCGGCTCTGGGCGCGCCAGAACGCCACGATCCAGCCGGAGTGGGCCGAGCGGCTCGGCGCCCACCTGGTGAAGCGCACCTACTCCGAGCCGCACTGGTCGCAGAAGCGGCAGTCCGTGATGGCCCACGAGCGGGTGACCCTGTACGGCGTACCGCTCGTCACCGATCGCCTCGTCTCCTACGGGAAGGTCGATCGCGAGCTCGCGCGCGAGCTCTTCGTCCGGCACGCCCTCGTCTACGGGGAGTGGTCGACGAGGCACGAGTTCTTCCACCACAACCGGCGGCTGCTCCAGGAGGCCGAGGAGCTCGAGCACCGGGCCCGCCGCCGGGACCTGGTCGTCGACGAGCACACGCTCTTCGACTTCTACGACGCCCGGGTCGGCCCGGACGTGGTGAGCGGCGCCCACTTCGACCAGTGGTGGAAGGGCGTACGACGCGAGCGGCCCGACCTGCTGACCTTCGACCCCGCGATGCTCACCCACGAGGCCGCGGCCGAGGTGACCGAGCAGGACTACCCGGAGCAGTGGGTCGCGGACGGCGGCCTGACCTTCGACGTCGCCTACCACTTCGAGCCCGGCGCCCCCGACGACGGGATCACGATCGACGTCCCCGTCGCCGTGCTCAACCGGGTCGGCGACGAGGACTTCTCGTGGAACGTCCCGGGTGTGCGCGAGGAGCTGGTGACCGAGCTGCTGCGGAGCCTGCCGAAGCAGCTCCGCGTCAACTTCGTCCCGGCGCCCAACACCGCCCGCGAGTTCCTCGCCGCCGTGCCGGCGGGGGAGGAGCCGCTGCTCGACGCCCTCGAGCGCTACCTCCGCTCCACGACCGGCGTGCACGTGCCCCGCGAGGCCTGGGGGCTCGCCACGCTCGCACCGCACCTGCGGCCGAGCTACCGGGTCGTCGACGAGTTGGGTCGCGAGCAGGCGCGCGGCAGGGACCTGGCTGCTCTCAAGGCGCCGCTGCGCCCGCGGTTCGAGCAGGCGATGGCGGAGGTCGCGGCCGACAGTGGCGTCGCGCGCAGTGGCGAGACCACGTGGGAGTTCGGTGAGATCGCCGCGACGGCGACCTGGACCCGCGCCGGCCACGAGGTGGAGGCCTACCCGGGCCTCGTCGACGAGGGCGACACCGTGGGCCTCCAGGTGTTCGGGTCGGCCGGCGAGCGCGACGCCCGGCACCGGCTGGGGCTGATCCGCCTGCTCCTGCTGGGCCTGGAGGGCCTCGACCAGCGGAGCTCCTCGTTCGCCGACCGGCTCGTGGCCGACCTCTCCAACGAGGAGAAGCTGCGCCTGGCGGGCACGTCGTACCCCTCGGTGCAGGCGCTGCTCACCGACGCGCTCCGCGCTGTCGTCACCGACGCCGTGGACGCCGCGCAGGCCGCGGGGATCGTGCGCACCCAGCAGCAGTACGACGACCTGCTCGCCTCGCTCCGCACCGCAGCCGGCGGGCCCACGGGTGCCGTCCGCGGGCTGCTGCCGGACCTGCTGCGCGTGCTCGACGCCCACCGGGAGACCGACCGGCTGCTCGCCGGGCGTGCCGAGCTCGCCCTGCTGCCCGCGCTGTCCGACATGCAGGCCCAGCTCGGGAGGCTGGTCCCCGTCGGCTTCGTCGGCGACGCCGGGGCGACGCAGCTGCGGCGCTACCCGGTCTACCTCGCGGCGATCCGGCGGCGCCGCGAGCAGCTCGCCGAGGGACGCATCGCGGTGGCGCGCGATCGCGAGCTGCTCGACCGGGTGCAGCCGCTGCAGGAGGCCTACCTCCACCGCGTCGAGGCGCTCCCCGCAGGCCGCCCGCCCGGCGCCGCCCTGCGCCAGGTGCGCTGGCAGCTCGAGGAGTTCCGGGTGTCCCTCTGGGCCCCTCAGCTCGGCACCGCCGGCAAGGTCAGCGACGTCCGCATCCGCAAGCTGCTGGACAGTCAGTCGTAGTCTGGCGAGATGTCCGACGGACGCCCCCACCACCGCCCTTCCGCGCGGACCGCGGACTTCTTCGACGCGTTCGCGTCGGGGAGTGATCCGGAGCTGTTGCGGGAGGCGGCCGACCGGGCCGCGAACCTGTTGGTGCGGGGGGCCCGGGCGAGCGCGGACAGCACCGTCGCCGACCGGCTCGTGCACCTGGCCGACACCGAGGGCATCGAAGCGATCGCCGAGGTCTGGTCGGGCTCGGCGCCCGACTCCCTGGCCGGCTGCCTGTGGCGCCTCTACCTCCTGCGGTCGTGGGTGTACGCCGACCCGGTCGCCGTCGCGCGCGAGTTCGAGGCCGGTCGCTCGGCCGCCCCGGTGGCGCGGGTGGTGGCGGGGGTCGCCGACCCGCCGGGGCCCGAGGAGCTCCGCTCGATGATCGACGAGGTGCTGCGCGGTATCGCTGCCGGCGACTTCGCCGACGTCCTCTTCCGTGCGGCCGCGTTCTCCCGCGTGGTGGCGACCGGACGCGCCATCCTGCCGACCGCGACCGACTCCGGCGTACGACGGATGCTCGGGTTGGCCGAGCAGCTCGAGGCCGCCGGTCACGTGGAGCTCGACCGCGGGCTCGGCTGATTTCCCGAATGCAGGGCGGATCACCGGCCCTGCTCTAAACTCGCCCTCGAGTGCGCCGGGTCGCGGCAGCCCCGGGTCCCAAAATTAGCCGCCATGAGCGGCCACGCGCCGTGAGGCGCTCCCGGCCCGGCGCACTCGAGGGCCCGAAGCGTCGTGCTGGGCGTTCGTCCGGGCCGGTAACTCCGTCGTGAGGTGTCCCTACTGCTGGGTAGGGTGGGCGGCCGGGTACAGACCGCGGGGGTCAACAGGGGAGAGAACGCAACCGATGTTCAGCTTGGCGCGCTTCGACTGGCGCACGCTCGTCGCCGTCGTGGTGGTGGCGGTCAGCGTCGTCGTGGCGATGGTTCTCTACTCCGATGGAGAGGGTCCGGGTCCCAACGGCGGCAACAGCCCGACCCAGGGGTCCTCGGGCATGTCCCGACTGGTGTTCGCGGTGTGGGGCAACCAGCAGGAGATCGCGGTCTACCGCAAGATCGTGGCCGACTACAACGTGGGCTCGGAGGTCGTCGACGTCCACCTCGAGGCCTGGCCCGACGCGTCGGCGATGCTGGCCGACATCAGGTCCGGCGAGGTCACGCCCGACCTCTACCTGGTGCCGCGTGACGAGCTGGCCGAGACCCTCGAGGCGGAGCGCAACCGCCCGCTGCTCGACCTGCTCGACGAGCGCGGCGTGTCGTTCGGCGACGAGTTCCCGCGCGATGCGATCTCGGCGTTCACGGCTGACGACAACCTCCAGTGCATGCCGTACGTCGGGTCGCCGATGGTGATCTACTACAACACCGACCTGATCGACTTCGAGCGGATGGCCGCACGCGAGCTGCCGGTGCCGCCGGAGGACCGGGAGTACTGGACGCTCGACATGTTCCGCGCTGCTGCGGCGTTCGCCAGCCGGCCTCGCAGGGACACCAAGGGCGTCTACATCCAGCCGACGCTGCGAGGACTGGCGCCCTTCATCTACGCCGGCGGCGGCAGGATCTTCGACGAGGACGACGACCCGGCATCGCTCGCGCTGTCGGAGGAGGACTCTGCCGACGCACTGCGTGAGACCCTCGAGGTGCTGCGCGACCCCACGATCACCCTCACCGACCGGGAGCTGCGTGAGAAGTCGGCTCTGGAGTACTTCAAGGAGGGCCGGCTCGGCATGGTCGCCGGCTTCCGCGACCTCACGCCCGAGCTGCGCGCGGTCGACGGGCTGGGGTTCGACGTGATGCCGATGCCCGAGCTCGACGACGACGCGACGGTCGGCGACCTGACCGGCGTGTGCGTCGCCGAAGGCCCGCAGGAGCGCGTCGAGCAGTCGGCAGACTTCCTCGTCAACCTGCTCAGCGACGACGCGGTGTCCGCGTTGGCCGAGACCGGCTCCGTGATGCCGATCAAGATCAACGTCAGCTTCTCTGACGCCTTCCTGCAGCCGACCCTCCAGCCGGCCAATGCGCGGGCGTTCGTCAACTCCGTCCGATCGATCAGGTTGTTCCCGCTGATCGAGGGCTGGCCCGAGCTCGAAGCGGTCGTCGATCCCGAGCTGCAACGGCTGCTGACCCAGCCGGTGCTCGAGGACCTCGAGGCCGAGCTCGCGGCGATCGACGAGAAGTCGACGGCCGTGCTCGATCCTGAGGAGCCCGAGGACACCGACGGCCCGGACGAGTCGACCAGCCCGAACTAGGTCCTACTCGGTCTCGGTCTCGGGCTCGGCAGCCGCCTCCGGCTCCGGCTCAAGCTCGGCCTCCTGCTTGGCCTTCCGCGACCGCTTCGTCTCCTTCGTCTGCGTGTCGGCGTCGAGGACGGCCCGGGCGAGTGCGGACGCGGTCAACCCGATCTGCCAGCTCCTCGACCCGAGTGCGCGCAGCTGGTCGATCAGCTGCTCGAGCAGCTCGACGGGGTCGCGGGTCGACGGCGGCTCCCACATCACCCGGCGCAGGTGGTCGGGGGTGAGGAGGTTCTCCGCAGGGAGGTCGTGCTGCTCGGCGAGCGCGGCGACGGCAGCCCGGGCGAGCTCGAGCCGGCGAGCCGCCACCGGGCTCTTCTCCGCCCATGCGCGCGGCGCGGGCGGTCCCTCGCCGCGTGGGGTGCGACTGGGGAGGTCGGCCTCGTCCATCTCGGCGGCCGACCTCAGCGCCTGCAGCCACGTCGTGGAGTAGCGGGACGCCCCCCGGCCGTGGAAGCCCGGCGTGGACATCAGAGCGCCGCGGCTGGTGGGCATGGCCGTGGCCGCGGCCACGATCGCCGCGTCGGGGATCAGCCGGCCGGGCGTGACGTCGCGCTCGCGGGCGATCTCGTCCCTCGCCTCCCACAGCGCCCGGACGGCGCCGAGCGCCCGTCGGCCGCGCACCTTGTGCAGGCCCGACGTACGTCGCCAGGCCTCGACGCGGACCGTCGGCTCGAACGAGCGCAGGTTGTCGAACTCCTGCCGCGCCCAGTCGTCCTTCCCTGCCTCCACGAGCTGGTCGGCCAGCAGCTGCCGGAGCTCGACCAGCACCTCGACGTCGAGCGCGGCGTACTCCAACCACGGCTCGGGCAGTGGCCGGGTCGACCAGTCGACGGCGGAGTGCTCCTTCTTCATCCGGGCGCCGAGCAAGGTCTCGACGAGGGTCGCCAGCCCGACGCGCGGGTAGTTGAGCAGCCGGCCCGCCAGCTCGGTGTCGAACAACGCGGCCGGGGCGAGCCCGACCTCGGCCAGGCACGGCAGGTCCTGCGTGGCGGCGTGCAGGATCCACTCCGTGTCCCCGATCGCCTCCTGCAGGGGAGCGAGCGACGACAAGGAGATCGGGTCGATGAGGCCGGTGCCGGCGCCCTCCCGGCGGACCTGGATGAGGTAGGCGCGGTTGGAGTAGCGGTAGCCCGAGGCGCGCTCGGCGTCGATCGCGACGGGGCCACTGCCGGCGGCGACCTTGGCGGCGTACTCCGCCAGCGTCTCGTCGGTGTCGATCACCGGCGGCAGGCCCTCGGAGAGCGCGAGCAGCTCGACCTCGACCTCGGGCTCGGGCACCTCGTCGGGCACCTCGTCCGGCACCTCGTCCACAACAGCCTCGTCAGGCGCCGAACCGGTCTCGGGCGCGGGCTGGTCGTCCTGCGACATCAGAGCTGGGCGCCCCGCTGGCCACGTCGCGAGGGCATCATCGCGACTCCGTCGGGCACGGGCTCGAGCCCGCCTGCCGTGCACAGCAGCTCGCCCCACGCCTCGACGTGGGCGGCGAGCGCCGGCGCGTCGGTGGGGGTCCAGGAGGCCCGGACCTCGATCTGGGCCGACCCGCCGTCGCCGGCCATCGTGCCGTAGCTCTCCGTCGCGACCCGGGTCACCGTCCCCGACAGCGCGGTGTACGCCGCCGCGTGCGACTCCAGCGCGTCGGTGAGCCAGGTCCAGCCCACGTCGGTGAGCATGGGGTCGGTCGCGAGCGCGTGGTCGATCTCGGCGCGGCAGTAGGCCACGCAGCGGAAGGTGCCGTCCCACGCCTCGTTGCCGGCGGGGTCGTGCAGCAGCACGATCCGCCCGGTCGCGACCTCGTCGCCGTCGAGGGTCACGTCGGCGGAGAGGGCGGTGGCGAAGGGCGCGATCCGCTGTGGCGCGGGCATCTCCTCGCAGAAGATCTCCGGCCGCAGGACCGCTTCCCGCATCGCCGCGACGGCGGCGCTGAACTCCGGGGGCTCGCCGGCCGCGCCGGACCCCTGGTGCGACTCCTGCCGGGCGACCATGGAAGCCACCATAGGAGACGCCGGCGGGATCGGCCCCGCGGCACGCCGCCCCCACCGATGTGCGCGGAACCGGCGTCGCCTGAGACCCTGTGTCCGATATGGGTGAGCCTCACGACCTCAGCGACAGCGCATTCCTCAAGGCGGTGCGCGGCGAGCCCGTGCCCCACACCCCGGTGTGGTTCATGCGCCAGGCGGGCCGGTCCCTGCCGGAGTACCTCGCCCTCCGCGAGGGCACGGGCATGCTCGAGTCCTGCATGAACGCCGAGCTGGTCACCGAGATCACCCTCCAGCCGGTGCGACGGTACGGCGTCGACGCGGCGATCTTCTTCTCCGACATCGTGCTCCCGCTCAAGGCCGTCGGCGTCGACCTCGACATCAAGCCGGGTGTCGGCCCGGTCGTCGCCCACCCGGTCCGGACCCTCGCGGACGTCGACGCGATCCCGGACCTGACGCCGGAGCACGTCCCGTTCGTCACCGAGGCGGTCCGCACGCTGGTCGGCGAGCTGGCGGGGATCAACGGGGGCACGCCGCTCATCGGGTTCGCCGGCGCGCCGTTCACGGTGGCGTCGTACCTCGTCGAGGGTGGGCCGTCGAAGGAGCACGCCAAGACCTAGGCACTCATGTTCGGCGCGCCGGACGTCTGGGAGGCCCTGATGCGCAAGATCGCGGGCATCTCGGCGGCCTTCCTCGAGGTGCAGGTCGCCGCCGGTGCCTCCGCCGTCCAGCTCTTCGACTCGTGGGCCGGGGCCCTGACGCCTGCCGACTACGAGCGCTACGTCATGCCGCACTCCGCCGCCGTGCTCGCCCGGGTCGGCGGCCTCGGCGTGCCGCGCATCCACTTCGGCGTCGGTACGACGAACCTGCTCGGTCTGATGGGGGAGGCCGGTGCCGACGTGGTCGGTGTCGACTGGCGCACGCCGCTGGCCTCGGCGATCCCCGCCGTCGGTGAGCGGGCCGTCCAGGGCAACCTCGACCCGACCCTCGTCTTCGCGCCGACCGACGTGATGACCGCCCGTGCGGCGGAGATCATCGATGCCGGCCGGGCCGCCAAGGGCCACGTCTTCAACCTCGGGCACGGCGTGATCCCGTCGACCGATCCCGACCAGCTGGCGCGGCTGACCGAGTTCGTCCAGTCCTACCCGCTGGGCTGAGACCGCTTCGCCGCCGCCTTCTTGGCGGTCCTCGGTGCCGCCTTCTTGGCCGGCGCCCGCTTCTTGAGACCGACCTGCATCCCGCTGCCGGTGCCGGTCACGGTCAGGTAGCCCTGGGCCTGCAGCAGCGTGGACAGCTTGGAGTGGCCGTAGAGGCGCGGGTCGAACGACGTGCTCACCGACCGCAGGTAGTTGCCCAATGCGCTGACGCTGACGGTGCCGTCCTCCTGCGACGCGCTGTTGATCGCCTTGGTGAGCAGGCTCTGCAGGTTGGGGACCGGCGCCTCCTCGCTGGTGGGGTCGTCCGACTGGTCGTCGCTCTGGCCGTCAGGCTGCCCGTCGCCCTGCTCGTCGGACTGGGTCGCCGGCTCGCTGCCGAGGACCTCGAGGTAGATGAACCGGTCGCACGCGGCCACCAGCGACGCCGGCGTCTTGCGCAGGCCGAGCCCGTAGACGGTCTTGCCGGACTCCCGCAGCCGGGTCGCCAGCCGCGTGAAGTCACTGTCGCTCGACACCAGCGCGAACGCGTCGAGGTTGCCCGAGTAGAGGAGGTCCATCGCGTCGATGATGAGCGTGGAGTCGGTCGAGTTCTTGCCGGTCGTGTAGGCGAACTGCTGCACCGGCACGATCGCGTGCTGGTTGAGCACCTTCTTCCAGCCGTTGAGCTGCGGCGTCGTCCAGTCGCCGTACGCCCGCTTGACGCTCGCCACGCCGTACGACGCCAGCTCCTCCAGCAGCGGGCCGGCGTGCCTCGGCGAGGTGTTGTCGGCGTCGATCAGGACAGCGAGGCGCTCGTTCGGGGTCGACATGCGACCCATCATGTCGTGCCGGGGTGCGTCTGCCACGCTGGTGCCGTGAGCCGGTTCATCGTGGTGGGTGCCGGGATCAGCGGGCTGACCGCGGCCCGGGACCTGGCCGACGCCGGCCACCAGGTGCTGGTCCTCGAGGCGACGGACCGCGCGGGCGGCAAGCTGCGGCGCGGCGAGGTCGCCGGCATCGCGGTCGACGTCGGCGCCGAGGCGATGATCAACCGCCGCCCGGAGGGGGTCGACCTCGCGACGGCGATCGGGCTGCCGCTGGCCCACCCCACCGCGGCCACGTCGCGGATCTGGACCCGCGGTGCGCTGCGACCGCTGCCCCGGACGCTGATGGGCGCCCCGCTGGACCTCAACCAGCTGGAGGCCTCCGGGATCCTCTCGCCCGGGGGGATGAGCCGGGCCCGCCACCAGCTCCTCCAGCATCCCGACCACGACGAGTCGGTCGGCCGGCTCGTCGCCAACAGGTTCGGCCAGGAGGTCGTCGACCGGCTGGTGGAGCCGTTGCTGGGAGGCGTCTACGCCGGGCAGTCGGAGCACATCTCGATCCGCTCGGCGGTGCCGCAGCTCGCCGAGCTGCTCGCCCGCAGGGACTTCACGCTCCCGGCTCCTCCTGCGGATGCGCCGCCGATGTTCGCCGGGGTGGAGGGCGGCATGTGGCGACTGCCCGCCGCGCTCGAGGCGGACCTGCGCGACCGACCCGGCGTCGAGGTGAGGTACGACGCGCCCGTCACGGCCGTCCGGCGTACCGGATCGGGCTTCGTGGTCACCACCGATCGAGCCGATGAGGCGGCCGCGCACGTCGTGCTGGCGACCCCGGCAGCGCCGTCCGCGCGGCTCCTCGCGGACCTCGCCCCTGCCGCGGCGGAGGAGCTGCACCAGATCGGCTACGCCTCTGTCGCGCTCGTGACGCTCGCGTTCCGCGCCGACGCCCCCGGCGTGGCGGACGCGCTCGACATCGGCGCCTCCGGCTTCCTCGTGCCGCCCGTCGAGCGCCGGGCGATCAAGGCCTCGACGTTCTCCTTCGCCAAGTGGGACTGGGTGCGAGCCGCGGGTCGCGACGGGCCCGACCACGACGACCTGCTCGTGCTGCGCACCTCCCTCGGCCGCTTCGGCGAGGAAGCGACCCTCCAGGTCCCCGACGAGGAGCTGGTCCGCGCCTCCCTCGCCGACCTCGCCGCTGCCACCGGGGTCGACGCGGCCCCGGTCGACGCCGTGGTCCAGCGCTGGGGAGGGGGCCTGCCGCAGTACTGGGTCGGCCACCTCGACCGGGTCGCCCGGATCCGCGCCGCGGTCGCCGAGGTTCCCGGCCTCGCCGTGTGCGGCGCGGCCTACGACGGCGTCGGCATCGCCGCCTGCATCGCCTCCGGCCACCGCGCCGCGGGTGAGTCGGCTGGCGAGTCGGCTGGCGAGTCGGATGGGTGAGAGTGACCCAGAGGTCACTCTCACCCACCCGACTGGGCACAATGGAGGCATGAGCGACCCGCAGGCGGACATCAAGTCCAACGCCGCCAAGATCAACGAGCTCAACGACACGATCCGCTTCACGATGTGGTCGGTGTTCAAGCTCGAGCGCCCGATCGGCGGCGACGACGTCGTCCGCAAGAGCGAGGCGGCCGAGGTCGAGGCGCTGCTCGCGGAGCTCGCCGCCGAGGACGTCGTCGTCCGTGGGGTGTACGACGTCGCCGGCCTCCGCGCCGACGCCGACCTGATGGTGTGGTGGCACGCCGCGACCAGCGACCAGCTGCAGCGGGCCTACCACCGGCTCCGTCGGACCGCCTTCGGCACCCGGCTCGTCCCGGTCTGGTCGCAGATGGCGCTGCACCGGCCGGCGGAGTTCAACCGCAGCCACCTGCCGGCCTTCCTGGCCGATGAGCGGGCGCACGCCTACGCCGCGGTCTACCCCTTCGTCCGCTCCTACGAGTGGTACCTCCTCGAGGACTCCGAGCGACGCCGGCTGCTCGCCGAGCACGGCCAGATGGCGCGGGACTACCCCGACGTCCGGGCCAACACGGTGCCGTCGTTCGCGCTCGGCGACTACGAGTGGATCCTCGCCTTCGAGGCCGACGACCTCACCCGGATCGTCGACCTGATGCGCCACCTGCGCGGCTCCGAGACCCGTCGCCACGTGCGCGAGGAGGTGTCGTTCTACACCGGCGCCCGGGTCGAGGTCGCGGAGCTGGTCGACCGCCTGCCCTGACGGTTGCGGCGGGAATCTTTACCTGAGGCGGGCGTGCGCCCCACGACGCGTGGGTAGCCTCGGAACCATGACCTACAACGTGGAGAAGTCCGACGAGGAGTGGAAGGCGGAGCTCACTCCTGAGGAGTACGCCGTGCTCCGCAAGGCCGGCACCGAGCGCGCCTTCAAGGGCGAGTACACCGACACCGAGACTAAGGGTGTCTACCGCTGCAAGGCGTGCCAGGCCAAGCTCTTCGAGTCGGACACGAAGTTCCACTCGGGATGCGGCTGGCCGAGCTTCTACCAGCCGATCAGCGACACGATCGAGTACATCGAGGACAAGTCCGCCGGCATGGTCCGCACCGAGGTCCGGTGCACCAACTGCGGCTCGCACCTCGGCCACGTCTTCCCGGACGGCTACGGCACCCCGACCGGCGACCGCTACTGCATCAACTCGATCAGCCTGACGCTGGAGCCCGCCGACGAGAGCTGATCAGCTCTCGCAGCTTCGTCGGAGCTCCGCCCGGCAGGCGTCCTCGCCCGGGCCACCGCGGGCCTGGTCCTGGCCGTCGCCACCGCGGAGGGTGTCACTGCCCGGACCGCCGACCATCGCGTCGTCGCCGGGACCGCCACGAGTCGTCGTACGACCGTCCCAGCCCCAGAGGAAGTCGTCACCCGCGCCGCCGAGCATCTCGGCTTCCAGCCGGCCACAGACGCTCGGGTGCCCGCTGGCATAGACATCGTCGTTGCCGGCGCCGACGCGAACCTCGCTCAGGCACGCGCGCAAGGAGATCCAGTTCGCGGCATCGTTGCCGATCACCGTCGCGCGGTGCACGGCCCCCAGGGTCGAGGTGTCGAACTCGAGCTTCTCGATGTTCGAGGCCTGCCCGGCGGGCGCGCCGTCGACCCGGATCGTCCCGCGTCGCAGGTTGAAGGTCGCGTCCTCGCAGTCCTCGCACCACGCGGTGAGCCGGTCGTGGCGGCCGGGCCCGAAGTCGAGGTCGATCCCGGCCCGGATCCCGTGGACAGAGGCTTGGTCGGGGCCCACGCCGAGCCACGCCGTCGCACGGCCGGGATAGCCGTCCTCGACCGTGAAGTGGTCCTGGCCGCCACCGAGGCTGACCCGCTTGCGGTCCGCCGGCGCCCCCGAGGCGAGTCGAACGGCTTCGCTGTTGGCACCTCCGAGGTAGACGTCATCGCCCGAGCTGCCGGCCACTCCGCGGGCGCCGAGGTGGGTCGTGGGCCAAGCGTCGTCACCGATCGACCGGGCGTCGACGATGTCGTCGCCGCCGCCGGGGGTGATCGTGACCGCCTGGTTGCCGGTCGCGCAGATGACGTCGTCGCCGTTGAGGGACCGCACGGCGCGCGCGCCGTTGGTCACGATGACGTCCGGTCCCGGGCTGGTGATGAGCAGCTCGCCTGGCACGCCGACGTGGGTGGCCTCCTGGCCACGACAGGTGGGGTTCCCCGTCGAGACGGTGGCTGACGCGGCCGACAACGGGGCCGACAACGGAACGGTGGGGAGGACGGCGACAAGGAGTGCCGCGGCGATGGTGCGCTTCATGCCGGTCCAGACGCGGCTGCCGGGCCCAAGGTTGCTTCTCGGCAGAAACATCGGCCAAAAGGGCTAACCCTGATTCGCGGACCGGCCGGCCGCCTTAACGTGGCGACATGATCTCGACCCCCTCGGTACGCCGCGTGCTCGCCGCGTCGGCTCTCGCCACTGCAACGGCCGGCTCCCTCCTGCTCCCGGCCGCTCCGGCCTCTGCCACGCCGGTCGACGGCCAGCTCGCCGCCTACGGCTACTACCGCGACGTCGCCGGCGGCGCCTGCGACTTCACCGAGTCCAACGCCGGCCAGGCGAACAAGGTGTTCACCCCGGCCACCGGCCGGCGTACGGCGCGGACGGCCACCCGCTTCCGGGCGACCCCGACCGTCGGCGGCGCCGTGAGCGCCCACGGTCGCGTCGAGAACGCCACCTCGGGCGTGGCCGACGCCACCAACGGGGCCTTCGACGAGGTGCGGTTCACCGCGGCGCACCTGGTGCGGTTGACGGACGACACCGGGTTCGACTGCGGGATGGGCCTGATCGCCGACTCCCAGTCCAGCGCCAGCGTCAAGGTCAGGCGAGCGGGTCGGGTCCGCATCGACTGGGACCGCGGGAACGCCGGTCAGATCGAGCAGATCTATGTCTCCCGCGCCGGCATCCCGGTCGTCGACCGGATCCGGCCGCCCGCGCACGGCGGCCTGACGTTCGACGTCCAGCCGGGGCGCTACAACATCTTCGTGCAGTTCGTGACCCGCGCGAACGAGCGCGACATCCCGACCGCCACCACGCTGACCAAGCGGGCCCGGTTCCGCGTGGTCGCCGACTACCGCCGCTGACCTCCCTCCTCCTGACGGCCGGCACCGACACACCGGGGTAGGTGCCGGCCGTTAGGGTCACGGGCATGGCGAAGACCGCTGCCGTCGAGGTCCAGGCGGGCGACCATGCTGTGCGGATCTCGAGCGCCGACCGGGTGATCTACGAGGCCACCGAGCGCACGCCCGAGGTCACCAAGCTGATGGTGGCGGAGTACGTCGTGAGCGTGGCCGATGGCCTGATGCGGGCGCTCCGCGACCGGCCGACCGCGCTGGAGCGGTGGCCCAACGGCGTACGCGACGGCTTCAAGCTCGCCACCGGGCCGTGGGACAAGGACGCCGAGGCGTTCTACCAGAAGCGCGTGCCGAAGGGGGCGCCCGACTTTCTCGAGTCGGTGCAGATCACCTTCCCGTCCGGGCGGACGGCCGACGAGATCTGTCCGACGGAGATCGCGGTGCCCGTCTGGTGCGCGCAGATGGGTGCGCTCACGTTCCACCCCTGGCCGGTGCGGCGCGACGACGTCGATCACCCCGACGAGCTCCGGATCGACCTCGACCCGCAGCCGGGCACGACCTTCGCCGACGCCGTCCGGGTCGCCGGCGTCGCCCGTGAGGTGCTGGAGGAGCTCGGCATCACGGGCTACCCCAAGACCTCGGGCAACCGCGGCGTCCACATCTACGTCCGCATCGAGCCGCGCTGGACGTTCGAGGACGTCCGGCACGCGGCGATCGGCTTCGGGCGCGAGCTCGAGCGGCGCGACAAGGGCGTGACGACGGCGTGGTGGAAGGAGGAGCGGGGTGAGCGGATCTTCGTCGACTACAACCAGAACAACCGCGACCGGACGATCGCTTCCGCCTACTCGCTGCGGCCGATCCCCGGCGCCCCGGTCTCGACCCCGATGACGTGGGACGAGCTCGCCGAGGTGAAGGACCCCAAGGAGTTCAACCTCTTCACCGTGCCCGACCGCCTCGCCGACGGCGACCCGTGGGCGGCCATCGACGACGAGTCCTTCTCGATCGAGCCGCTGCTGGACCTGTGGGAGGAGCTGCCGGGCGGCGAGCTGAACTTCCCGCCGGACTATCCGAAGATGCCCGGCGAGCCGCCGCGGGTGCAGCCGAGCAAGAAGGTCGCCGAGCACTGGGACGAGCACGGCAATCGGATCGAGGGCACCTGACCACGCCTGCGTCTCCCCGATCGGCGCGATGCGAGAGGACAGGAACACCTACCAGTGGGGCGGTTGAGCGGCGAGAACCTCAGGAATGCGCGACGTTGCGCTGATGTGGTGCCCGAGCACAATGCCGATCCGAGTCGCGATGTCGAGGACTCGAGCGAAGTCGCTGTCCAAGGCTCGAGCATGGATCGGCTCGTGATGAGCGATCCGATTGCGAAGGCGGCGCAGGTCATCCAGCTCGGCATGGAGCTTCCGCCGCCGGACGCCACGCTCGAAAGCGTGTTGGAGGGCAGGCTGCCAGAGACGGCGGTTGTACTCGTCGGCAAGAAGGGACCACCAGAAGCCGAACGGGAGCTCGGCAACTAGCTTGCCGCGGGGAGCGCCCGGCCCGCCCGCGTGGCCAAGCGCACTGACGACGGCCTTGCGGGAGCGTGGGGTCAGGATGAGGGAGGTCGGGCTGAGCCAACTTGTGCCGAGGTGTCGCGTGGCGGCGTCGTCCAGTGCGTTGCGCAGCCCCACTTCCAAGTAGTGGAGCGACTCGAAGAAGGCTGCTCCGATGCGGGTGTTCCAGTCGTAGAGGTCAATGGCGCGTGTCCGGTCGCCCGTTGCCGACAGGTAGGGCGCCATTCGGGCACGCGACAGCAACTGCTCCAGCGTCCGCTGCTCCCGAGGCACGACGGTCCTTCCGAGGTTGGTTCTGTCGATACCGAACCGTAGGATTAGCCCCCGACAGAGCCCCGGGAGCAACGGCGTAGCGGCGCAAGCCAGCGAAACCCCCCGGGGCCTCGTCATTTCCCAGATCGGAGCGCTCGTGACCGAGGACGACCGGATGGCGCGCAACAGCGAGGAGCCCCCGAAGACCGGTCCGTACGGCGCCGCGCGCTGGTCGGACTACCTCGACTGGATGCGGTCCGAGCTGGTCCGGGGCGTGCTCGGGCTGACGCCGGACCAGCAACGCACCGCACGGGTCCCGTCGGGCTGGACGCCGTTGGAGCTGCTCAGCCACGTGCTGCACATGGAGCAGCGGTGGTTCGTCTGGGGCTTCCTCGGCGAGGCCGTCGCCGCGCCGTGGGGCGACTGGGATGTCGAGGATCCCTGGCGCGACGGCGTCGAAGGGCGGTGGCAGGTGCCGGACGACGTCACCGCGGAGCAGCTCGCCGACCGGCTCGAGGCGATCGGGGCGCGCACGCGGGAGGTGTTGGCGTCGTACCCGTTGGACGCTGTGGGCTCCACGGGTGGCCGGTTCGGGACCGATCCGCCGACGCTCGAGTGGATCTGCTTCCACGTGCTGGCCGAGTACGCCCGGCACGCCGGGCACCTCGACATCGTCGTCGAGCTGGCGGACTGATTGCTGGGGCTCCACTGCGGCATCGTGAGCCGTCGCTCACCGCAGAGGGAACGGTGACTGCCACCACGAGGGTTCCGACTCGACGCTCACCTGCTCCACCCATTTGACCCACCAGAAGCCGCGGCGGCCGGGCGCGACCAACCGGACGGGCGCGCCGTGCCCGCGCGACAGCGGAGCACCACCGACGTGGGTGGCGATCAGCAGGGCCGCCGCGTCCTCGGGTGGGAAGCGCCTCGCGTAGCCGGTCACCGAGCGCACGACGATCGACCCGCCGTCGAGGGGGCCGATCAGGTGGTCCAGCCGGATGCCGCGCCACGTCTGCTCGGCCCACCAGCCGCCGGTGCAGTCCAGGACGGCGGTCTCGGTCACGGCTGTCATCGCGAGCAGGTCGGCGTACCGGAACCGCTGCGCGGCCTCGTCAGGGCGGCTGACCAGCAGCTCGTACGCGTCCAGGTCGACGAGCGGGACGTCGTCGGTGAACCACTGCGTCACCGGCATCGCGGACGGTACGCCGGACCCGACCTCGTAGGACCCGGTGCCGCGGCGGCGCTCACCCGGGAGGCTGGCGACGGACGTGACTGCCTCCAGGACGGCGTAGGTCAGAGCCGCGGTGCCGCTGAGAGCCACCGCTCTCAACGCAGTACGCCGGGAGAGGTCGGTCGCCCGAGGTCGCTGCGGTCGACGGATCACATGGAGGACCGCGAGCGGCACGGCCGCAACAGCGGACCCGACGTGGACGTCCAGCGCGCTGACCCCCGCCACGTCGAACCGACCGAACGTCGCATGGGCGATGCCGGCCAGCAGGCTCACGGCGACGGTCACGGCGAAGGCGACCGCGAGCGCATGTCGGTGTCGGCGGCGCAGTCCCCGTCGCACGATGACGCTCTTCCACGGGGCAAGCACGAGGATGCCGAGGCCGGCGACGCCGTGGACGACGCTGATCACCCGGGACTCAGGCGATCCCTCGACCGCGAAGGCCACCCAGCCGGTCACGAACGCCCCCGCGAGCAGTGCGAGGAGCGCCAGGTTGGTCCGCCGGCTCGGCCGGGGCGAGATGCCCACCACTCCAGTGTGCAGCGGTCCGTGCGCCAGTGGTCGTGCTCGCTGCCCGATCGGGCAGTCGCACTCAGACCCCGGTGATCCCTTCGCCGCCGCCGGCCTGCTCGTCGAAGGTCTCGTGCTCGAGCAGGTGCAGCACGGGGACGCCGAGCTTGCGGCGGGCCTTCGAGGTCCAGTCGACGTGGAAGAACTCGGCGACGACGTGGGGCCGCGTGAGCACGATCGCCTCGCGGCCGTCGATCTGGGAGACCTTGGCGGCGAGGGCGTCGACGGGGGGCTCGGTGACGACCGCCGCACTGCCGATCTCCGCGCCGGCGACGCGCAGCGCGTCCGTCGTGACGACCAGGTCGTGGTCGGCCCGCTCGCGCTGCTCGTCGCGGAGTGCTGCCAGCTCGTCGGGGCTCGGCGTCATCGGCGGCGCCAGCAGGTCGGCACCCCCGATCGCGCCGAGCGAGGCCTCGACGGCGGCGGCCGCGTCCACCAGCGGCAGCAGCACGTGATAGACGACATTGGCGTCGAAGTCCTCGTGCAACGAGCGCACCTGGGCCGCGTCCGCGGCGGTCAGGGGCTGTTCGACGAGGAGGACGACGTCGTACCTCTCGGGTGCGGTCTCCATGGTCCAGTCCTACACCTGTGCGGGCCCGCGGTCGACCTCACCCGCCGAGGACGTCGGAGAGGTCGTAGGAGACCGGCTGCTCGAGCTGCTCGTAGCCGCACGATTCCGGGTCGCGGTCGTCCCGCCAGCGCTTGAAGTGCGCCGTGTGCCGGAAGCGGCGGCCCTCCATGGCGTCGTACTTGACCTCGAGCACGCGCTCGGGCCGCAGCGGGGTGAACGAGAGGTCCTTGCCCTGGCTCCAGCGGCTCTGGGTGCCCGGCTGGCGCCCCGGGTTGGCGACGAGGAACTCCTGCCAGCGGCCCCACGGGTGCTCCTCGATCGGTACGACGAGCGCCTGCATCTCCTGCCAGAGCTCCGCCCGCCGCGCGTCGGTGAAGCTGGCGCTGACGCCGACGTGCTGCAGCTCGGCTCCTTGTTCGCCCGCCCTCCCACCCTCATACAGGCCGAGCAGCAGGCTGCCGAGAAGCGGTCGTTCCGGCGTGCTGGTCTTGTGCTCCCGCATGCCGGCGACCACGACGTCCGCGGTGCGCTCGTGCTTGATCTTGAACATGGTCCGGGCGTTCGGCTGGTACGGCGCACCCATCGGCTTCGCGATCACGCCGTCCAGGCCGGCGCCCTCGAACTGGTGGAACCAGCGCTCGGCCACCGCCGGGTCCCGGCTGGTGCGGGTCAGGTGGCAACGGCCCTCCGCCCCCGCGTGATCCGGGTCGTCGAGCCCGGCGAGCGCGTCCTCGAGGGCGGCACGGCGCTCGGCGAACGGGCGGTCGACGTACGACGTGTCGCCGAGCGCGAGCAGGTCGAACGCGACGTAGCTGGCCGGGGTCTGCTCCGCCAGCAGGTCGATCCGGCTCTTCGCCGGGTGGATCCGCTCCTGCAGGACCTCGAACTCCAGCCGCCGCTTCCCACCGTCCTTGCTGAGGGCGACGAAGATCTCGCCGTCCAGGACGCATCGCTCCGGCAGCTGCTCCTGAGCGGCGGTCACCAGCTCCGGGAAGTAGCGGGTCAGCGGCTTGGTGTTGCGACTGGCCAGCTCCACCTCGTCGCCGTCCTTGAACAACAGGCAGCGGAACCCGTCCCACTTCGGCTCTATCTGGACGTCAGGGAGCATGGCGAGCGCCTTCTCCAGGGAGACGACCTTGGCCAGCATCGGGCGGATCGGCGGCATCACCGGGAGGTCCATGGGCCGATACTCTCACCGGGTGGATGCTGATCTCCTGCGAGAGCTCGACCGCTACTTCGCGGAGCGAGCGAATGCGCCGTTCGGCGACCTAGAACTGGCCTCCGGCCGCACGTTGCAGCCGTTCAGCATCGCGGGTCAGCGGGCGGCCTCGAACCTTCTGGTGAAGGCGATCCGGGCTCTCGACAACGCGGACCACGCACGAGCGCGCGCGTACGTCGATCGCGCGGTGCGGCTGCCGTACGACCGTCACGAGGAGTCCCATCCGGCAGCGATGGAAGCGCACATGGCGCTGTTCTGCCTCGTCACCGACGCGCTGGAGGACTCCGACGAGGACGACACGGAGTGGCTCGAAGTGGCGATCGGTGTCATGGCCACGGCTGATGAGCGCGGGTGCTGCACCATGCGTGACGTGCTGGCTGCGATCGACGATGACTACGAGCTTCGCCGTCAGGAGCGGGCCGCTCTCCGCACGGCGATCGCCGACATGCCGGCCCGACCGGAGCTGCGGGACCTGCGATTGGAGCCGCAGGAGATGGGCGACTGCGTCATGTCGGTGCTTTCGGTCTGCCGGGACTATCGCCAGGGTCTCCGGCAATCCCGTTGACGTTCCGTACAATCGTCGTACACTTGGTTCCGGAGGTGGTGAGGGGATGGCTACGTCGGCAACCCGGACCAAGTCGAAGACCAAGTCGGAGCGGCTTGAAGCTCGCGCGACCGAGGACGAGGCGGCCATGATTGCGCGCGCCGCCGAGCTGCTGAACGCGACAGTCTCCTCGTTCGTGGTGGGCGCCGCTGTGGAGAAGGCAGAGACGATCGTGGCCCGCGCGGAACGAACGCTGATGCCGGCTGCGCAGTTCGACGAGATGATCGCTGCTCTGGATAACGCCACCGTCGTGCCGGAGATCGCCGAACTGGCCTCGCGGTCGCGCCGAGTCGCGAGGCGGTGACGGCAACAGAGCCCGAGTTCGTCACACGGCTGCTGAACTCGGACCACGACGTGTCCGAGTTCGACAGCGGCGAGACGGAGACGGACAACTGGTTGCGCGCCAACGGGCTGCGAACCCAGCGGCAGGGAAGCGCCCGCACCCGCGTCCTGACGCGTCCGGATGACTTGAGGGTGCTCGGCTTCTATGCCGTGGCTCCGCACGACACCCATCGGGAGAACCTCCCGGGTTCGGCGGCAGGTGGCCTGACTGTCGTCCCGGGGTATCTGATCGCGCAACTCGCTGTCGACCGAAGCCTGCAGGGTCAGGGCATCGGGGGCGAGTTGCTTCTCGACGCCCTGGAGACGGTCGTCGTCGCGGCGCGTGCCGCGGGCGGACGTCTCTTGGTCGTGGACGCGGTCCACGAGCGCGCGTTGAGTTTCTACGAGCGCTATGGATTCACCCGGATCGGACAGACGTTGCGGCTCTACATGAAGGTGGCGCGCATCGAGAGCTCGCTGGCGGCCGCGGGCCGCTGAGTTCCGGGCTGTAGGACACCGAATTCCGGAACTGCCCCCCGACCACGGATGTACACACGACCGGACGATTCAGGTCCCACTTCGGCTCTATCTGGACGTCAGGGAGCATGGCGAGCGCCTTCTCCAGGGAGACGACCTTGGCCAGCATCGGGCGGATCGGCGGCATCACCGGGAGGTCCACGCTGTCCACCCTAGTGGCAGCCGAGCCGATGCTCGTGGCCCTCGCCGCCGCCGATCGCCCCACCCCTGCCGCTGCTCAGGTGCATGGGTCACCTGACCCATGCACCTGAGCACGCGGAGGGCAGCGCGTGCGACGAGGGGATCAGCGGCGCACCTGCTGCCGCAGGTGGGCGACGCTAGTCGGCGGCCACCAGCTCATCGGGCCGGTTGGGCAGCACGTTGGCGATGTAGTCGGCGGCGGACTCGAAGATGTCGACCTCCTGGCCGGCCCGCTCGGAGAGGAACCACCGGTGCACCAGCACCTCGTGGAAGAACTCCGCCGGCTCCAGCTTGCCGCGCTGGTCGGCCGGCATCATCGCGACCAGCGGCTCGTAGATCCTGGTCAGCCACTGGTTGGCGACGATCGCCCGGTCCTCACGACCGAGGTCGTGGTGCGCGGTGTAAGCCGCGAGGTCGTTGAGCAGCCGCCGCGCCTGCGCGTCCTCGACCGCGAGCCCGGTCAGCGCCTGCAGCTCGCGGCAGTAGTGGCCCGCCTCGACGACCTTCGGCTGGATCCGCACCGTGTCGCCGCCGAGGTCGGTGACGATGTCGAGCTCGTCGACGTCGAACCCGAGCTCGTTGAGGTGCTCGATCCGCTGCTCGATCCGCCACAACTCGTCGGTGCCGAACTCCTCCGCCCGGGTCAGCTCGTTCCACAGCGCCTCGTAGCGCTCGGCCAGCAGGTCGATGATCTCGTGCGCTCCTACGTCGGGGTCGAGCTCCTCGCCCGCCTGCAGGTCGAGCAGCTCGGCGAAGACGTTCTCCTGGGCGACGGTGATGTCGTGCTCGCGCATCCGGTCCGACAGGGTCGGTTGCAGCTCACCGGTCTCGGCATCGACGAGGTAGGCCGCGAACCCGCCGGCGGCCCGGCGGAACAGCACGTTGGACAGCGACACGTCGCCCCAGTAGAAGTCGGCGAGGTGCAGCCGCACGAGCAGTACGACGAGCGCGTCGACCAGCGACGGCAGGTTCTCGGCGTCCTGCCCGTGCCGGAACAGGCTGCGGTAGGGCAGCGAGAACCGCAGGTGCTCGGTGACGAGCGCGGCCGGGAGACTCTCGCCCTCGGGGTCGGTGCGCCCGGTCACCACTCCCTTGGGCACGACCGTCGGGAGGTCCATCCGGCGCAGGTCGCGCAGCAGGCGGTACTCGCGGAGGGCGATCTCCGGCTCCGTCTCCTTCACCGCCAGCGTCTGGTCGCCGGCGCGCACGATCCGGACGACGTGCCGCGACAGGCCCCGCGGCAGGGGTACGACGTACTCCTCCGGCCAGTCCTCGAGGGGAGTCGACCAGGGCAGGGTAACCAGGGCGGCCTTCTCTGCCGTCTGTTGACCCGGCCCGACCCGGCTGGCGACCACGTGCAGCGCCATGCCTGCGACCCTACGCGGCCCGGGTCGAGAAGGTCGATCCGCGACCGTCACGAGACCTCACGGCTCCAGGAGCACCGCGCCCTTGCCGCCCTGCTCACCGGCGACGTCGCCGGGGTTCATCAGCGAGCAGCTCTTGAGGCTGAGGCAGCCGCAGCCGATGCAGCTGTCGAGCCGCTGCTCCAGGAGCCGGATCCGGCGCACCTGCTCCTCGAGCCGCGGCTTCCACTCCCGGCTGATCCGGTGCCAGTCGGCCTTCGTGGGGGCGCGGTTGTCGGGGAGCGTGCCGAGTGCCTCCGCGATCTCCTCGAGGCTCAGCCCCACCCGCTGGGCTGCCCGCACGAACGCCACCCGCCGCAGCGTCGACTGCTCGTAGCGCCGCTGGTTGCCGGTCGTGCGCGTCGAGCGCACCAGGCCCTTGTCCTCGTAGAACCGGATCGCACTCGTCGCGACGCCGGCGCGCTCCGCGAGCTGGCCGATGGTCAGCAGGGTCATGCAGGGATCGTTGCGCGTCGAAACCACAACTTCAAGTTAGGTTCATCTCGGCGTGGCGTCCGCGCGTCGTCAGTACGACTGGCCGTTCGCATACCGCTCGCGGCGGAAGTGACGCCCGTTGCCCCGGTTCCGGCTCTTGAAGGTCGGTAGTTGAGAGTCGCAGCTGGGGCACACCATCCTCAGGTTCGCGCGGCTGTTGTTGGACGCGTCTCCGTCAATATGGTCGAGCACGAGGACCAGTGGAAGGCCGTTCCACTCGTCGACAATGCCGCACGTGGCACAACAACCATCTTGTTCGTCGAGAATGTGTTGGCGGACGTAGTGGACGGCCTTGGCCCCGATGGAGGCGGTGCCCGTCGTCAGCCATTCCGCCGTTCGTCTCGCGCGAGTGGATGAGTGCTGACAACGGAGGCTGCAGTACACCTTTTGGCTCCGCTTGGTCAGCTCGCTGCCGCACCCGAGACACTGCCTCATGCCTGAAGGTTAGATAAAGGGCCCGACGCATCCATGGGAGCCGCGTGCGAGAGTCGAACTCGCGACATTTCGCTTACAAGGCGAACACTCTGCCAACTGAGTTAACGCGGCGTAGCCCTTCGGGGCCGCCGCAATCGTAGTCAGCGGAGGTGTCGGGCGCCGAACCGAGCGGGCGGATCGGCGATCGTGTCCTGCGCGGCGACCAGCGCCAGCTCGCGGGTGCCGGCCGCCAGCGTCGCCTCGAGTACGGCGAACACGCTGTTCGTGGTGCGCTCCAGCGCGGTCGCCGGCGAGCCCGTGTCGAGCAGGTGCGCGAGGTAGAGCGCGGCCGTCAGGTCGCCCCCGCCGTTCGGGCTGATCGGGAGCAGGGGAGTGCTGACCGACCAAGCGCCCTCGTCGGAGACCGCCACCACCTCGATCTCGTCGGCCGACCCCGCCGCAGCGATGACCGACGTGACGAGCACGTCCCGCGGCCCCCGCCCCCGCAGCAGGTCGACCGCGGCGAGCACCTCCTCGACCGTCGTCGTGGTGCGCCCGGTGAGGAAGTCGAGCTCGAAGTGGTTGGGCGTCACCAAGTCGGCCATCGGCAGGACCGAGTCCCGGATGAACTCGGGGATGCCCGGCCGCACGAACACGCCCCGCCCCACGTCGCCGATGACCGGGTCGCAGCAGTAGACCGCGTCCGGGTTGAGCGCCTTCACCTGCGCGACCGCGTCGAGGATCACGGCCCCCATCGCCGGATCGCCCTGGTAGCCCGACAGGACGGCGTCCGCCGTACCGAGCACGCCGCGGTCGGCGATGCCGGCGACCACCTCCCGGACGTCCTCGGGCGCGAGCAGCGGTCCGCGCCAGGTGCCGTACCCGGTGTGGTTGGAGAAGTGCACCGTGTTGACCGGCCACACCTCGTGGCCCAGCCGCTGGAGCGGGAAGACGGCAGCGGAGTTCCCGACGTGGCCGTAGGCGACCGAGGACTGGATGCTCAGGATGCGCACGCGCCCATCATCGCCGGTCGGCGAATACGAAACTCTTTCGTAAGAGAACTAGAACAAGTTACAGTTACTCGACCGTTGTTCGTCGAGAGGATCCCCATGGCCAAGCGCGCAGCGCTGCGCAGCAACGAAGCCGACTACGTCGTCGTCGGATCGGGCAGCTCCGGTTCGATCGTCGCTGCCCGGCTCGCCCAGTCGGGCGCGAGCGTGATCCTCCTGGAGGCGGGCAAGACCGACGAGCAGATGCTCACCCGGGTCCCCGGGATGATCGGCCCGATGCACGCGGAGCCGAAGCTGAAGAAGCTGAACGACTGGGGCTACTACTCGGTGCCGCAGGAGGGGCTCGACGGTCGGCGGATGCCGACGCCGCGCGGGAAGGTGCTCGGTGGCTCGAGCTCGGTCAACGGCATGGTCTACGTGCGCGGCAACCGCGCCAACTACGACTCCTGGGCCGCCGAGGGCAACACGGGCTGGAGCGCGGACGAGGTCAACGCCGCGTTCAAGCGCTACGAGGACTTCGAGGACGGCGAGAACGAGTACCGCGGGTCGGGCGGGCCGATCAAGATCACCCGCAACAAGACCCCGCAGGAGGCCAGCCTCCAGTTCATCCAGGCCACCGCGGACACGCTCGGCGTCAAGGTCCTCGACGACTACAACGCCGCCGAGCAGGAGGGCATCGCCCGGATGCAGCAGAACGCTGCCGACGGTCTCCGCTACTCCTCCGCCCGGGGCTACGTCCACCACCTCGCGCCGCCGACGCTCGAGGTCCAGACCCGCGTCCAGGCGACGAGGGTCGTGATCGAGAACGGTCGCGCGACGGGCGTCGAGGTCGTCGAGCTCGACAGGACGGGCGCGCTGCCCAAGGGCGGCGGCGTACGACGTCTCATCCGCGCCGGCCGCGAGGTCATCGTCTCCGCCGGGTTCATCGGCAGCCCGCAGCTGCTCATGCTCTCGGGCATCGGCCGTCCGGACCACCTCGCCAGCGTCGGCATCGACTGCATCGCTGACCTCCCGGTGGGCGACAACCTGCACGATCACCTCTTCCACCCGCTGACCTTCCACGTGCCGACGGTCCAGCACCGCGGCACGCCGCTCTACTTCGGCAAGGCGCTGCTGAAGCAGCGCACCCGGGGCGGCTCGTTCCTCGCCAACTCGGTCTTCGAGTCGGTCGGGTTCGTGCGGACGTCCTACGCCACCGACATCCCGGACCTGCAGCTGCACATGCTGCCGTGGTCCTACCCGACCCCCAACCAGGACGCGCCCATCCGCCACCAGGTCGACCCGCGGCCGAGCATGAGCGTGTTCTCGACGCTGATCTATCCACGCAGCCGCGGCACCATCCGGCTCGCGTCGTCCGACCCGCTGGCCGCGCCCCTCATCGACTACGGCTTCTTCCGCGACAAGGACGACATCGAGGTGCTCGCCGAGGGCACGGAGATGATCCGGGAGATCATGGCCGGCGCCGCGTTCGGCGGGACGGTCAAGGAGGAGATCCACCCCGGCACGGCGCTGAAGGGCGCCGAGCTCCGCGAGGCGCTCAAGCTGCGCTCGACGTCGGTCTACCCCGGCGTCGGCACCTGCCGGATGGGTGTCGACGAACGAGCCGTCGTCGGTCCCGACCTGAAGGTCCGCGGCATCGAGGGGCTGCGGGTGGTCGACGCCTCGATCATGCCGTCGATCACCGGCGGCAACACCAACGCGCCGTGCTACATGATCGGCGAGAAGGCCGCCGAGATCATGCTGGGGTCCTCGTCGTGAGTACGACGACCCGCCCGGCCACGCTCACCGACGACTTCCTCGAGGGCCTCGTCGCGCGGGTGCCGGGCTCCTCGGGCGCGACCTGGAAGCTCACCGAGGTCTACACCGGCGAAGTGCTCGTCGAGCTGCCGCAGTCGACCGAGGAGGACATCGAGCGCGCCTTCCACGAGGCCCGCGCCGCCCAGCGGCTGTGGGCGCAGTGGCCGCTGAAGAGGCGGCTGGAGATCTTCGAGCGGGCGCACACGCTGCTCCTCGACAACGCGCTCACGACGACCGACCTGATCCAGGCCGAGAGCGGCAAGAACCGGCGGATGGCGGTCGAGGAGACCTGCGACCCGCCGATGATCATCAGCCACTACCTCAAGCGGGCGCCCAAGGTGCTCGCGCCGAAGAAGCACGGCGGCCCGGTCCCGTTCCTCTCCTCGTCGACCGAGGTGCACGTCCCGAAGGGCGTCGTCGGCATCATCGCGCCCTGGAACTTCCCGTTCGCCACCGGACTCTCGGACGCGATCCCGGCGCTGATGGCCGGCAACGCTGTCGTCGTGAAGCCCGACAACAAGACCGCGCTCAGCCCCCTCTACGGCATCCGCCTCCTCGAGGAGGCGGGCCTGCCGAAGGGGCTGTTCCAGGTCGTGTGCGGAGAGGGCCCGGACGTGGGCCCGACGCTCATCGACAACGCCGACTACGTCATGTTCACCGGCTCCACCGCGACCGGACGGGTGATCGGCGAGCGCGCCGGCCGCAACCTGATCGGCTGCTGCCTGGAGCTCGGCGGCAAGAACCCGATGATCGTGCTCGACGACCTTGATGAGGCAGGCGTCGAGGAGTGGGTCGAGTCCGCGACCTTCGGCGTCTTCGGCAACACCGGACAGATCTGCATGCACATCGAGCGGATCTACCTCCCCGAGAGCCGGTACGACGAGCTCCGCGACGCCCTCGTCGAGCGAGCCGCCACGCTGCGGATCGGTGCGTCGTACGACTTCGGGCCGGAGATCGGAAGCCTCGTCTCGGCCGACCATCGCGACCGAGTCGCCTCGCACGTCGAGGACGCGGTCGCCAAGGGTGCGACCGTGCTGACCGGGGGTCGTGCCCGGCCCGACCTCGGCCCGGCGTTCTTCGAGCCCACCGTGCTCGAGGGCGTCACCAAGGACATGCTGGCGGGTCGGACGGAGACCTTCGGGCCCGTCGTCGGGCTCTACCGCTACCGGACCGTCGACGAGGCGATCAAGCTCGCCAACGACACCGACTACGGGCTGAACGCGTCGGTCTGGAGCGGCGACATCGCTCGCGCCGAGGCCGTCGCCGAGCGGATCGAGTCCGGCAACGTGAACGTCAACGACGCGCTGGCGACGGCGTACGCCTCGAAGGCGACGCCGTCTGGAGGGGTCAAGAGCTCGGGAGTCGGCGCGCGCCACGGTGACCAGGGACTGCTGAAGTACACCGACGTCAAGAACGTCGCGGTCCTCAAGAAGCAGGTGCTGGGCGCCCGGCCGGGCCAGGACTACGATGCCTACGTCAAGCAGATGATTCAGTCCCTGAAGCTGATGCGACGACTCCGCGTGCGCTGACGCCCCCCGAGCAGCACGCGGAGCATCCGCTCCGGGTCCGGCGCAATCGCACCCCCGGAGCGGATGCGAGGGCGTCAGGCCTCGATGGCCTGCGTCTCGGGCGCGCGGCCCGAGATCTCGATCCTGCGCGGCTTCGCCTTCTCGGCGACGGGCACGACCAGCCGCAGGACGCCGCCTTCGTAGCCCGCCTCGATGCGGTCGAGGTCGAGGTTGTCGCCCAGCACCAGCTGGCGGCTGAACTGGCCGTGGACCCGCTCGGACGCGAGCCGCTGCCAGTCGCCGTTGCCGGCGACCCGCTCGGCCTTGACGGTGAGGACGTTGCGCTCGACGTCGATGTCGATGCTGTCCTTGTTGATGCCCGGCAGGTCGAACTCGATGACGAACCGGTCACCCTCGCGCCAGGCGTCCATCGGCATCACGGCGGGCCGGTTGGTGGTCCCGGAGCCCATCCCGAGCAGCTGGCCGGCCAGGCGGTCGAAGTCGCGGAACGGGTCAGTGGTTCGCAGCAACATGGTTCCTCCTTCGAGTGGGGTCGGACGATCCGTCCGACGCTCTAAGATCTGTAATGACTGTTATAGATTATCTGTTCCAGTAGAATCAAGCCCTCGAGGGGGTGAAGGTGGATGGGCACCGAGCGGGCGCAGCGAGCCCAGGGCGTCTACGCGATCTCGGTCGCGGCCGACCTGGTCTCGATGGAGATCCAGAACCTGCGCGTCTACGAGCGACGGGGCCTGGTCGAGCCCGCGCGCACCGCCGGCGGCTCCCGGCTCTACAGCCGCGCCGACATCGAGCGGCTGCATCGGATCCGCGACCTCCTCGCCGAGGGGCTCAACCTCGCCGGGATCGGGCGGGTCCTCGAGCTCGAGGCCGAGGTCGTGCGGCTCCGGAGGGCGAACGCGTCACTCCAGAAGCGCCTCTGACGTAGCCCCGCCGGGGTAGCCTCCAGGCCTGCTCAACTCCGGGGGTGGCCATGAGACGTATGCGGTCGCTTCTCGGCGCCGTGGTCGTGGCGCTCGCCGTGTCCAACCTCGCCACGACCGATGCCGCACCGACCGTTGGACGCGACCTCCCGGGGGTCGCGTCGCAGGTGCCTCCCGGCTTCAGCGACTCCGTGGTCGCCACGGTGGCGGCGCCGACGGCACTGACCTGGACGCCGGACGGTCGCATGGTGATCACCAGCAAGCCGGGCCGGGTGGTCGTCCGCCACGAGGACGGCACCAGGACCACGGCTCTGGACATCTCGGCGCGGGTCTGTGGCGACCACGAACGCGGTCTGGTCGGTGTCGCGGTCGATCCCGCGTTCGCCGCCAACGGGTACGTCTACCTCTACTACACCCACAAGGTCCGCGGCTCCTGCGGAGGAGCGGGCCCGTTCCCGGCGAACCGGGTGAGCCGGTTCGTCCTCGGCGCCGACGACACGATCGCGCCGAGCAGCGAGAAGGTCCTGCTCGACCACATCGTCTCCCCGGAGGGTCATCACATCGCCGGGGACCTGGAGTTCGGCACCGACGGGTTTCTCTACGTCTCCGTCGGGGACGGGGTGTGCTCGCTGGTCCATCGGACCCGTTGCGGGCCGACGAACGACAACTCCCAGCGGCTGCGCGTGCCGCACGGCAAGATCCTCAGGGTGACGCGCGGCGGGCGGCCGGCAGCATCCAACCCGTACGCCGGCGCCCGCGGGTCGCGCTGGTGCACGCGACCTTCCTGCGTGCCGCCAGGCATCGGCCCGTGCAAGGAGATCTATGCATCGGGCTTCCGCAACCCCTTCCGGTTCGCTCGCAAGCCGGGGACCAGCCTGTTCTACGTCAACGACGTGGGCCTGCACACCTGGGAAGAGGTCGACCTCCTGCGCAAGGGTCGCAACTACGGGTGGAACGACCGGGAAGGCCACTGCCGCCGCGACTCCGCCACCGACTGCGGACCGGTTCGTGGCTTCACCAACCCCATCCACGCCTACCGGCACGGCGACTGCCGGTCCATCACCGGCGGGGCGTTCGTTCCCGCCGACGTGTGGCCGGGATGGGGCGGCTCCTACCTCTACTCCGACTTCTCCTGCGGCAAGATCTTCCGCCTGCAGCGGACTGCCGACGGCAGCCTCAGACGGAGCACGTTCGTGTCCGGGGCCAGCGGTCCCGTCCACCTGCGGTTCGGCCCGGACGGCAACCAGACCTCGCTCTACTACCTGAGCTACTTCACCGACACCGTGCACCGCATCAGCCGGTCGACGACCAACACCCCACCCGTGGCGGACTTCGCCTACCGGCCCGACGGGCTCACCGTGTCCTTCTCCGGAGCCGCCAGCCGCGACCCCGACGGAGATCGGATCACCACCTGGGCATGGGAGTTCGGCGACGGATCCACCGCCGAGACGACCACGCCCACCTTGACCCACAGCTACGCTGCCGAAGGGCCGGTGCAGGTCACGCTGACAGTGGTCGACTCCCGCGGACAAGCGTCGGTCGCGACGAGCAGGACCGTCCACGTCGGCGAGCACCCACCCGAGCTGGAGATCACCGCGCCAGGACCGGACGCGCGGTTCGCAGTCGGTCAGACGGTCGCGCTGACCGCCCAGGCCTCCGACGTCGAGGACGGCACGCTGCCGGGATCCGCGATCACCTGGTCCCTCAGGCTTCGTCACGGCAACCACTTCCACCCCTACCTCGGCCCCGTCGCCGGCGGATCGGTCACGACCACCTATCCGGCGCCCGAGGACCTGGTCGCCGCACGGACGAGTCGCCTGGTGGTCACGGCGACGGCTGAAGACTCCCGCGGACTGACCACCACCGTCACCCGCGCCCTGCTTCCGCGGGTCGCCGAGCTCACCTTCCGGACCTCTCCGTCCGGTGGGCGCCTTGTGGTCGGGGGGACGGCCCGGGCGACGCCACTGACGGTCCAGTCCTGGGTCGGCTACGTCTTCCAGGTCCGCGCGCCTGATCAGAGGATCAACGGCGTGCCCTCGGTGTTCCGACGCTGGTCCGACGAGGGAGCGCGACAACACGACATCAGGACGCCGGCCGTGGCGACCGAGTACGTCGCCCGGTTCCGTGAGCGGTGAGCTCGGGGCTCCAGACGGGTCAGGCGACCTCGAGCGAGCGCTTGGACAGACCCATCCAGTAGCCGTCGATGACCTGGGTGCCGGGGGCGCCGGGGTCGGTCGCGGCGCCGAGGGTCACGAAGAGCGGGCTGTAGTGCTCCACGGTCGGGTGGGCGTAGGGCATGCCCGGCGCCTTCGATCGGTACGACGCCAGCGTGTCGACGTCACCGCGCGCGAGCGCCTCTGCCGCCCACTGGTCGAAGTCCGCGGACCACTGCGGGACCTTGGCGTCGATCCGGAACTCGGTGAGGAACGGGAGTCCGTGGGTCAGGAAGCCGGAGCCGATGATGAGGACGCCCTCGTCGCGCAGCGGCCGCAACCGCTCGCCGAGCCTGAGCAGCCGCTCGGGGTCGTGGGTCGGCAGCGACATCTGGAGCACCGGGATGTCGGCCTCCGGGTACATGATCTTCAGCGGCACCCAGGCGCCGTGGTCGAGGCCGCGGGCGGTGTGCTGGTGCACCGGCTCGGTGTCCGGCATCAGCTTCGCGATCCGCTCGCCGAGCGCGGTCGCGTCGGGGGTGCGGTAAGTCATCCGGTAGTAGCGCGGGTCGAACCCGCCGAAGTCGTAGACCAGGTCGGCGCCGCTGGCGCTCAGCGAGACCGGGGCCGACTCCCAGTGGGCGCTCACGATGAGGATCGCCTTCGGCCGCGGCAGGTCGCCCGCCCAGAGGGCCAGCTCGCGGGACCACACGGGGTCGTCGAGCAGTGGTGGCGCGCCGTGGCCGATGTAGAGCGCGGGCATCCGGTCCAAGGTCGTCATGTCTTCTTCAATAGTTGATTCTTCAACTTTATTCCAGCACCGCGGGCGGGATCGCCCAGTCCACGGGCGCGCCGCCGCGCTCGACCAGCAGCTGGTTGACGCGGCTGAAGGGGCGCGACCCGAAGAACCCGCGGCTCGCCGACAGCGGCGACGGGTGGGCGGACTCCACCCAGGGGATCGGGTCGAGGTGGGGTTTGAGCGTCCCCGCGTCCCGCCCCCACAGGATCGCCGCCATCGGCGCACCGGCCTGCGCGCGTCGTACGACAGCAGCGATGGCGCACGCCGTGACGTGCTCCCAGCCCTTGCCGCGGTGCGACGCCGGCAGGCCCGGCTGCACGGTGAGCACCCGGTTGAGCAGCATGACGCCCTGCTCGGTCCACGCGGTCAGGTCGCCGTGGGGCGGCGGCGTGAAGCCGACGTCGTTGGCGAGCTCCTGGTAGATGTTGACGAGGCTGCGCGGGATCGGGCGCACGTGGGCGTCGACGGCGAAGCAGAGCCCGATCGGATGGCCGGGGGTGGGGTAGGGGTCCTGGCCCACGACCAGCACCCGGACGCCCGCCAACGGACGGCGGAACGCGCGGAAGACGTGGTCGCCCGCCGGCAGGTAGGACCTCCCCGCTGCGATCTCGTCCCGCAGGAACCCGCCCAGGGCCGCGACCCGGTCGTCGACCGGCGCCAGCGCCTCCGCCCAGTCCGGGGCCATCAGTCCCTTGTCCACGAGTCCGGCCAGCGCGCTCATGGGGTCATTCTCACTAGGCTCGGAGCATGAGTGACACCCAGGTGACGCAGGTGACGAGGAACGACGAGCGCAACCGGTTCGAGATCCACGACGTGGACGGCCGGCTGGCCGGCTTCGCGGAGTACGTCCCCGGTGACGGGGTGCGCGACTTCGTGCACACCGTGGTCAAGGACGAGTTCGAGGGCCAGGGCATCGGCAGCAAGCTCGCCCGGGCTGCCCTCGACCAGACCCGTGCGGAGGGGCTCAAGGTCGTCGCGACCTGCCCGTTCATCAAGGGCTGGATCGGCAAGCACCCCGACTACCAGGACCTGATCGCCTGAGCCGCCGGTTTCCCCACGGGAACGCAGAACGACGCGCCCCTCTCCCTCCTAGGGGCGCGTCGCCGTTGCGTAGCTCCGACGCGGGTCACCAGGAAAATCTCTGGACCACCGGCGGCGCAAAGCACCTGCCAGGTGGGCTCCCTCCAGGGGTGCCCCGATGACCCGCGTCGGTGATCCCGACTCTAGGCGTGCGACCGGTGGTCGGGGATCCCGCGTGCGGTCGGGACTTGCTAGTCACAATTGACTAGACGTGGTTCCGGCGGCGTCGCTACTTCTTCAGGGCCCGGGAGGCCGAGGAGGTGTGGCGCCGGGACGGGTTCGTGCCGATCGCGGCGGCCGCCGTGCCCTTGCCGCCCTTGCCGCCCTTGCCGCCCTTGGTCGTTGGGGTCTCGTCGCCGGACGCCTCGTCCTCGGTCGACCACTCGCTGATCCACTCGTCCATCACGACCCAGGTCGTACGCCGCGCCGCGCGGCCGGTGAGCATGCCGAGGTGGCCACCGGGGACGATCTCGAACCGCACCTCGGGCGACCCCGACAGCAGCGGGACGACCGCCTTGACGGCCGGGACCGGGGCGATGCCGTCGGTCGAGCCGCCGAACACCAGGACGGGCACCTTGATGTTGCTGAGGTGGATCGTGCGGTCGTCGAGCTCGAAGTCGCCGGCGGCGAGCTGGTTGCCTTTCGCGAACCGGTGGTAGAGCTGCCCGAACGTGCGGCCGGGGTAGGCGATCATGTTGTCGGTGAACCGGTCGACCGCCTCGATCTGGGCGAGGAACTCGGTGTCGTCGATGTGGCTGGCCAGCGCGAGCGGCTTGGTCACCATCTTCTGGAACGACGAGAGCTGGAAGGCCCACTTCACCAGCGGCTTGGGGGCACCACCGAGCAGCTGGTAGCCCTTCGTGATCGGGCCCTTGCCGTTGAACCAGTTGAGCAGCGGCCGCAGCGGGGCGACCAGCGGCACCAGCGAGACGTCGATCGGCGAGCCGACGGCGGTCAGCGACGCGATCGGCAGGTCGGGGTTGTCGGCCGCGGAGAGCAGCGAGAAGATCCCGCCCAGGCTCCAGCCGATGACGTGCACGGGCCGGCCCCCGGCGTGCGCGGAGACCTCGCGGATCGCGGTCGGCACGACCTCGTCGATCCAGTGCTCCATGCCGAGGTTGCGGTTGCGGAAGGAGACCTCGCCGTACTCCAGGAGGTACGTCGGCCGCCCGCCGGTCACGAAGTGCTCGACGAGCGAGCACCCGCGCCGGAGGTCGTAGCAGATCGCCGGCGCCGCGAGCGGGGTCACGAGGAGCACCGGGTCGCCGGTCTCCTTGACCGTGCCGGAGGGGCGGTAGTGGTAGACCTCGCGGAGCGTCCCGTCGTCGATCAGGGTCCGCGGCATCGGGCGCAGGTCGGCGAGGCCGCCGTAGAGCATCTTGTGCGCCACGTTGCTGGCCGCGGAGACGACCTGATCTGCCCGAGGAACGAAGGGGAGCGGGATCAGGTCCATGGCCGAAAGTTACCCCGCGGGGAGCCGCGAGGGGGCCACAGTCCGGGGACCGGCGCGAGAACGGGTCAGGACTTGGTCGCCGGGCGCGGGTGCTTGGTGTGGTGGCTGACGTCCTCGAGCTCGGTCATGAAGCTCGCCGCCCAGGCCTTCACGTCGTGCTGGCTGATGGTCTTGCGCATGGCCTTCATCCTGCGGGCGAGCTCCTTCGGCTCGGCCCGGTAGGCCTCGAGCAGAGCCGTCTTCATGCCGTTGATGTCGTAGGGGTTGACCAGCCAGGCCTGCCTCAGTTCCTCGGCTGCGCCCGCGAACTCCGAGAGCACGAGGGCGCCGTCCTCCTCGACCCGGCAGGCGACGTACTCCTTGGCGACCAGGTTCATGCCGTCGCGGTACGGCGTGACGACCATGATGTCGGCGGCGCGGTAGAGGGCCGCCATCTCCTCACGGGGATAGGAGGTGTGGAGATAGCTGATCGCCGGCCGCCCGATCCGGCCGAGGTCGCCGTTGATCCGGCCGACCAGCCGCTCGATGTCGTCGCGGAGGACGCGGTAGTGCTCGACCTGCTCCCGGGACGGCACCGCGACCTGCACGAACACGGCGTCCTCGACGTCGAAGTGACCGTCGCGGATCAGCTCGCTGAACGCTCGGAGCCGGGCGTAGATGCCCTTGGTGTAGTCGAGGCGGTCGATGCCGAGGAAGATCCGGCGTGGGTTGCCGAGGGCTTCGCGGAGCGCCTTCGCGCGGTCGACCACCTCGGGGGAGGCGGCGAGCTCCTCGAAGCCCGCGGAGTCGATCGAGATCGGGAACGCCGCGGCCCGCACGGTGCGACCGTCGGGCAGGTAGATGAGGTCGCGGTGGGTCTTGTGGCCCACCCGCTGCCGGACCAGGCGGACGAAGTTGGCCGCGGCCTCGGGCAGCTGGAACCCGACCAGGTCGGCGCCGAGAAGCCCCTCCAGGATCTGCCGCCGCCACGGGAGCTGCTGGAAGAGCTCGGCCGGCGGGAACGGGATGTGCAGGTAGAAGCCGATGCGGAGGTCGGGCCGCAGGTCGCGCAGCATCTGCGGCACCAGCTGGAGCTGGTAGTCGTGGACCCAGACCGTGCCCTTCTTCGCGGCGAGCTCGGCGGCCTTCTCGGCGAACCGCCGGTTGACCTGGACGTACTCGTCCCACCACTCGCGGTGGAACTCCGGCTTGGCGACGACGTCGTGGTAGAGCGGCCAGAGGGTTGCGTTCGAGAACCCCTCGTAGTGGCCCTCGATCTCCTCCTGGGTCATCGACATCGGGACCAGGTCGAGCCCCTCGTCCTTGAACGGCTTCAGCTTCTGGCCGACGCCGCCGGGCCAGCCGATCCACACGCCGCCCCCGTGGGTGCGCATGACCGGCTCGATCGCCGTGACCAGGCCCCCGGGGGAGCGTCTCCACACCTTCCGCCCCGAGGGCAGGGTGTCCCGGTCGACCGGCAGTCGATTGGCAACGATCACGAGGTCGTGGGCCACGTTGGTCACCTTAGTCATCCGGGAGGGTCTGCTGTCGGCAGGTGGCGCCGGGTCGCTTCCTTTCGGGACCGGGAGAGCCCTGGCGCCGTCCGTGCCACTGTGCAGGTGCCCGACCGGTCGCTTCCGAAACGGGTGCGGAGAATGCAAGCGTGCTGCAAGGCGTCCTCCTACCGTGTCGGGATGACCAACGACGAGCCCATCTCGGCCCAGGTCGTGGCAAGGGCGCCGGTCAGTGCCGCCGGCGCCTCGGGCAACCCGCGCGAGCGAGTCAGGTTGCGGGACGGCAGGGAGCTGCTCTGCAAGCACGTGTCGCCCGAGTGGGATTGGATCTCGCGGGCGACCGGTGACCGTGGGCGCGCGTTGTCCATGTGGCGCACCGGCGTCTTCGACCGTGTGCCCGACAGCGTCGAGCACACGACGGTGGCGGTCGAGCCCGCGTCCGACGGTGTTGGCTGGGACGTGTTCATGGACGACGTCTCCGGCGAGCTGGCCGGCCCGGAACAACGCTTCAGCCGACGCCAGGTCCGCGCCATGCTGGGGGCGATCAACGACGTCCACGAGGCCTTCCGAGGCGAGCCGTTCCCCGAGCTCTGCTCGCTGGTGGACCGCTACCGGCTGCTCTCGCCGCACACGGCGCGGCGCGAGCGCGGAACGCCGGTCGGCGACCTGATCAGCCGGTGCTGGGACGCCTTCGTTGACCTCACCCCGGCCGACGTCGCGCAACCGGTCCTTGCGCTCGCCGAGGACCCGACACCACTCGCCGCGCAGCTGAGGACCCGCGAACAGACGTTGATCCACGGCGACGTGCGGCTGAGCAACCTGGGACTCCGCCCGGACGGCATCGTCCTCGTCGACTGGGGGGAGCGGACCGGCCCCGCCCCGGCCGCGGTCGAGCTGGCGTCCCTCCTCGTCTTCGACGCCCACCGTCTCGAACCCCCGCGGGACGTCGTGATCGCCGACTATCGAGACGTCGCCGGCGACGCGTTCGACGAGCATGCCTTGGCGCTGGCCATCATCGGCGGCCTGGTCCAGCTGGGCTGCCACTGCGTGCTCGAGGTCGTCCTCCGTGGTGACGGCGCCGCGCGTGCCCGCGCGGTCGAGGAGCTGGAGTGGTGGTCGGCAAGGGTCAGGGCGGCCTTCGAGACGTGGGCTCCGTCCTGACCCGACCGTGCCTGACTCGACAGCGCCTGACCCGACAGCGCGACGCTGCTGCGGGTTGTCGGGCTGGCCGGATCGAGGACGTCGGGTTCGGTTCCAAGCGTTGAAGGCTCAGCTACTGGTTCTGTGCTGCTCCGGAAGAGCCTCCAGCTCCTGCTCGCCGAAGGGGGCCACGAGGTGGTCGACGCCGTCGATCGGCGAGCGTGATCGGGGTCGTCCGGCTCCCGTCCGGTGACTCCAGGCTCACGGCGGAGCCGGCCCGGACGAAGAGGCGGCCGTCATCGAGGACGCCCAGCACGAGCATCTCCCCGTCCCCGGTCGGCAACGTCCGCAGGATGTCGATCCCGTGCCCGGGCATCAGCACGGGCACGCCCGGATCGATCATCGCGGGTGCAGCCGTCCGATGAACGTGGTGCCGTCACGGGGACCACCGGCCGGTCGCCACGTGATGATCTCGCCGTTCGTGTACGACTGCCCCCACGTCTGCCCGCGGGTGAGTCGCACCAAGGGCCCGTAGGGCAGCCGGTAGGCCAGCGTGACGTATCCGTTCGACGCGTTGCGGGAGAACACCGCGATGCCGTCGGCGATCTCGGGGTAGGCGCTCCACACCTTCCCGCAGCCACCTGTCGGCAGGGCGCGCTCGCGGCCGTCGGAGAACGCGAGATGGATCGTGCACCGACCCCCGTTCCTCGCGAGCCACATGAGCGTCCGGCCGTCCGAGCTGGTTCCGGACAGCCGGCTGCGCCTCCCCGGCCCGAACGCGACGACCCGCGCCTCGCCCTGTCGATCGAGCGGGCGAGCGAAGAGCGTCCAGTCGACGAAACCGAAGTCGCTCCTCGTGTAGACCAGCTCGTCGCCGAGGAGCTCGGGCTGGTACGCGTTCGTGACCTCGACCCGAGGCGGGTCGGAACCATCGGCCGGCACCGAGTAGATCGCGGGGATCACGTCCCCGCGACGGGCGATCCGTCGCACCGCCGAGTAGTAGACCCGGCCGTCGTGGACCCGCGGTCGGGTGCCGTTGGGAGCTACCGGGACCGGATCGACCCCGACGTCGTGATGACGCGCGACCACACGGGTGGCACCCGTGCGTAGGTCGAGCGTGTACAGCCGCCATGGGAACGTGAAGAGATCCGTGGCGGCGCTCTGACCCAGCTGAGGTACCGGCCGTCGTCGTCGGCGAAGGCGATGCCTCCCGGGTCGTCATCCGGAGCAACGACAGCGGTCGCCGACCCCGTTCGTGGGTCCTCGAGCCGCAGCCGGCCGTCCTCGTGGATCAGGAGCCGCCCGTCGTCGAGCACGTGCCAGACGGTCGGTCCACCGCCGAGGGACGGCAGGGTACGGAGGACCTCGATGCCGTGGACCGGGCCGAGGACGCTCGTCGGATCGGACCAGCCCTGTGGCGTCGCGGCAGGGGTCGTCGATGCTGCGGCACTCGGGGAGCGGGTCGACGGCGAGAGCGTGGCAGACCCGGTAGATCGGTCGCGGTCCCCGGCTGTGCAGCCTGCCAGCGCGAGAGCGAGCACGACGCCGGCTACGAGTCCTCGGCGCGCTCGCCGTACACCCACTTCTTGAGCCCGCGGGTGAACCTGCCGCTGTCGTACGGAGTCGACCCGATCGCCTCCGACTCGGCTGCGCCGCAGCCTGCCCCATGACATCGGGACCACCTACCGGTCGAAGGTCACTCGGGCCACGATCGTGTCGCCGCGGGTCGGTCCGCGGCCGAGCCGCCAGGTGATGATGTCGCCGTTGCCGTGGGTGAAGCCGAACGTAGGACGGCCGGTGAGGCGGTATAGCTTGCGGGCGGGAAGTCGGTAGAGATAGGTCCGGTAGGGACCCGACCCGGTCGAGAGCGCCACCCAGTCGTCGGCGACGTGGTGGTAGTGCGACCAGACCGGCCCGCAGCGGTCGGGTCCGAGCGTGGTGACGCCGAGCTCTGGTGACAAGAACCGGAGGGCGCAGCCGTCTGGGCCCTTGGCCTGCCACACCAGCGTCGCGCCGTCGCTCGCCCAGCCCGAGAGTCGGCGCCGCTTGCCCGGGCCCGAGGCGATGACCCGGTCGGACGCCGGCCGGTCGGGTCGGCGGGCGTGGAGCTCCCAGTTCACGAAGCCCCAGGCGCTAGAGGCGTAGACCAGCTCATCACCCAGAGTCATCGCGCCGTAGGCCTCGTCGACCTCGAGCCGGGGCGGAGCGGAGCCGTCCGCCGGAACGGAGTAGATCGCGGGGACGGCGCGGCCCCGTTTCGTCACGGCCCTGACGGCGGCGTAGTAGACCCGTCCGTGCAGCAGGCGCGGTCGGGTGCCGTCGGGGACCACCGGCGGCGGATCGACACCCACGTCGTGGTGGCGAGCGATCGTCCGCACGACGCCGGTGCGGAGATCGAGCGAGTACATCTGCCACGGGAAGTGGAAGTAGTCGTCGGTGGTCGTCGTGACCCACACCAGGTGCCGGCGGTCGTCGTCGTAGCCGAAGACTCCGAACGCTGCGTCAGGATCGGCCAGGGTGATCGGTGTCGTGCGGCTCCCGTCCGGTGACTCCAGGCGCAGGGCGGACCCGGCCCGGACGAAGAGGCGCCCGTCATCGAGGACGCCGAGCACGAGCATCTCCCCGTCCCCGGTCGGCAACGTCCGCAGGATGTCGATCCCGTGCCCGGGCATCAGCACCTGGCTGCGCTTCAGGTCGTCGGCGAAGGTCGGGGGCTCGACCTCCGGCACAGAAGCGTGGGCGGTGCCGGACGCTGTCGGCGACGCGACCGGTTCCTCCGCCGATGGCCGAGGCTCGCTCGAGCAAGCGGTCGTGAGGAGCAGAACAGTGCCGAGGACGAGGATCCGGAGCAGTGTGCTCACGTCGCCGAGATCCCGTTGTCGACGTACCGCGTGACGATGGAGCTCGTGTCGCGATTGATCCGCGGCTCAGTCGTGGACCAGACCGTCGTCGCGGGGTCGAGGAGCAGGACCCGCCTGCCGTGATTCCGGTAGCCCCGGCTCACGATCCAATGGCCGATCGGATCGTCCGCGCTCTCGAACTGGTGGCCGTTGTACGACCCCTCGCTCTGCCACTCCACCGTCGACACCCCGATCGGCACCCAACGGTCGATGTTCCACCGCAATGCCTGCTTGAAGCGCTTGACGGTCGGGTTGTCGATCTGTGCGAAGCGCCAGTCAACGCCGTCTTTGCCGTACATCCACTTGTTGAGGCCGCGGGTGAACTTGCCGCTGGCGTACGGCGTCGACCCCGTCTCCTCGGTGTGCATGTGGGCGACGTTGGCCATCTTGACCTGCGTGAGGCCGGCGCCGGTGTGGGCGCTGCGGCCCTTGCCCATGTAGCGCGCGATCATCACACCGCTCGCGGGGCCGCAGTAGTAGTTGGTCGACTGGCCGACGTGCGCAACGTCGAGCACGACGTCGGGGCACGGGTCGTCGATGTCCCCGCAGGGCGGCGGCCGGAGCGGGGTGGGCTCGGCGGCCTCGGGTGCCAGGTTCGCGGCGGTCGCGTTGTGGGCGAAGGTCGCGTCGAACTCGCTGCGCGAGATCGTGCCGGACGTGAACGCGTCGTACGCGTCCCAGATCGCCATCTTGGCGGCGAGGACCTTGGCCTCCGCGGGCGTCGGAGGGTGTCCGCCGTCAGCGCCGGCGACCCAGCCGCCGCCGGTGGCGTTGCCGACGAGGACGGGATCGTCCTCGGCAGCGGCAGTGGGAACGACGGCGACGGCACCCAAGACGGCGGAGACGGCGACGATGACGGACCTGAGCATGGTGAGCTCCCGAGAGATTGTCCCAATCTGAACGAAAGTCATCCTGCTGGTCGCGGCGCGCGGCGTCAACGTCTGAGGGAGAGGTTGTGGACAAGACCTCGGGCGCAACACTCCGGAGCCTGAATGACATCGATGTGATTCGGTGCGTACAGTGGGCCCTGAACCACTGTCGACACGGGGGAGAAGCGAATGGACCCGCAGCGGAGCATCCCGGCCGCCGAGTCAGCCGGGACCGTGACGACCACCGCGGCCGAGCTCAGCGAGCGCGACCGCGAGATCCTCGAGTTCGAGCGCCAGTGGTGGAAGTACGCCGGCGCCAAGGAGACCGCCGTACGGGAGAAGTTCGACATGAGCTCCACCCGCTACTACCAGGTCCTCAACGCCCTCATCGACCGCCCCGAGGCGCTCGCGTCCGACCCGCTGCTCGTCCGCCGGCTGCGGCGGTTGCGCTCCCAGCGCCAGCGCCAGCGCTCGGCGCGACGCCTCGGCTTCGAGGTCTGAAAGGTCTGGCAACACCATGATCGGTCGTCCTTCCCCCGACCAGTCCACCCCTCCGGCCCGCACCCGCCGCGACCAGCGCGGGGCCGTGCTCCCGTCGCCCGTCGTCTGGCTGAGCATCGTCGCCGTCGTCGTCGCGGCGGTCGCCTTCGTCACCACGCGTGACGCCGAGCCGGAGGAACGTGAGATCACGACCTCGTCCGCCCAGGACGAGGGGACCGACGCGCAGGCCCCGGCCGACGAGGAGTCGACCGACCCGGAGGAGACCGACACCTCCGAGACGCCCGACGAGCCCAAGAAGACCAAGCCGCCCGTCGTACGCAGCGAGGTCGGCGTCGTCGTGTTCAACAACACCAGCATCACCGGACTCGCCGGGGAGACTCTCGCCGAGGTCCAGGAGATCGGGTGGAACGGCCTGGCCGCCGACGACTGGTATGGCACCATCTCGGCGACCACCGTCTACTTCCCGCCGGGCATGCGTGACGCCGCCCAGAAGCTGGCGCTCGACCTCGGGATCCAGCGCCTGGTGCCGGCGGACCCGGCGATGAGCGACACCAACCTGACCGTCATCCTGACCGGCGCCCTGGGCTGACACCGAGCGCCCGATCACCCGATCGACCCCTTCGACAGGGCGCCTGCCATGGCCGCAAGCCGGTCCGGTTGCGTCTCGTGGTTGGCTTGACGCGTGCAGTTCTCGTCTCTGGAGGGTGAGGAGCGCTACGCGAACGTGGTTCGCGTGGCCGACCGCACCATCGTCGGGCTCGACTTCGACGGCACGCTGTCGCCGATCGTCGAGGATCCCACCCGGGCGCACATCCACCCGGACGCGGCCGACGTCCTGGTCGAGCTGGCGCCGCAGGTCATGGCGATCGCGGTGATCACCGGCCGGCCCGCGCGGCAGGCGCTCGACCTCGGCGGCCTCGAGGAGGTGGGCGACGCGATCCAGGCGGTCGGCAAGGAGCTCTTCCTCTTCGGCCAGTACGGCAACGAGCGGTGGTCCTCGCGGCAGCGGCGGATCGTCGCGCCCCGCCCGCCGCGCGGCCTCGCCACCTTCGAGCGCGACCTGCCGCGGACGCTGCGGCTGGCCGGCGCCGCCGACGCCTACGTCGAGGACAAGGGCCTCGCGGTCGCCGTCCACACCCGTCGGCTGCCGGACCCGCAGGGCGCGTTCGAGCGGCTGCTGCCCCCGCTGCGCACGCTCGCCGAGCGGCACGGGATGGTGATCGAGCCCGGCCGGGCCGTGATCGAGGTGCGCTCCCCGGGCGCGCACAAGGGCATGGTGGTCGAGAAGCTCGCCGCCGAGCTCGACGCCCGGGGTTTCGTGTTCGCGGGCGACGACCTCGGCGACCTCGAGGCGTTCGAGGCGGTCGCGGAGCTCGAGAAGCAGGGCCTCGCGGCCCTCCGGGTCTGCTCGGCCTCGCAGGAGCAGAGCGCGCTGCTGCCCCTCTCCGACGTCGTGGTCAAGGGTCCGGCGGGTGTCGTGGGCCTGCTGCGCCAGCTGCGGCTCGACATCATGCAGAGCTCCGCGCGGGGCTGACGGGGCTCGTCGTACCTGACCTACATGTCGAAAAATTCTCGCGATCACGACATGGAGGTCAGGTGCGACGCATCTCGGGCGGCAGGAGAGACCGGCGGCGGACGAGGTGGGCGCGCTCGGCCTCGTTGGAGCAGAGCGCGATCGCCGCGTCGTACGACGCCCGCGCCCCCGCGTGGTCGCCGAGCCGGGCGAGGAGCTCGGCGCGGGCCCCGGGGAGTCGGTGGCCCGGCATCGCGACGCCGACGAGCGCGGCCAGTCCCGCCGCGGGCCCGTCGGCCTCCGCGACGGCGATCGCGCGGCCGAGCCGGACCACCGGGGTGTCGCGCACCGTGAGCAGCTCGTCGTAGCGGGCCACGATCCGGTCCCACGCGGTGCCGGCCGGTGTCGCCGCGATCGCGTGCTCGGCGGCGATCAGCGCCTGCAGGAGGTACGGCGCCGGCGGGGACGCCGTCAGTGGGCGGAGCAGGTCGAGCGCCTCGCTGATCTCGGGGCCGTGCCAGCGGGACCGGTCCTGGTCGGGCAGGAGGACCAGCACACCGTCGGCCACCCGCGCGTCCCGGCGTGAGTGCTGGAGCAGCATCAGCGCCTGGAGCGCGGCGAGCTCCGGGTCGTCGTACGGCAGCAGGGTGCGGAGCACCCGCACCAGCCGGATCGCCTCCCCTGCGAGCTCGGTCCGTACGACGTCCGGGCCGGAGCCGGGTGCGTAGCCGGCCGTGAACGCGAGGTAGGCGACCTCCGCGACCGCCCCGACCCGGTGGATCAGCTCCGCCTCGGTCGGTACGGCGAACCGCTCGCCCGCCAGCTTCTTGCGCGCCCGGGTGAGCCGGGCCGCCATCGTGGGGGTGGTCTGGAGGAACAGGCGGGCGATGTCCTCGGTGCTGATGCCGAGGACCAGCCTGAGCGTGAGCGCGGCGGCTGCCTCCCGTGAGAGCCGGGGGTGCGCGCAGAGCAGCACCAGGCGCAGTCGCTCGTCGAGCAGCTCGTCGCCGGGGTCGGCCATCACCCGCTGTGCCTCCTCGGTGAGCTCCGCGTCGACGGCCAGCAGCGGCATCGACCGGGCGAGGACCGCCTCGGACCGGAGGCGGTCCAGCACCCGGCGGCGGGCCGCCGTCAGCAACCAGGCCGCCGGGTTGGCCGGGACTCCGTCGTCGGGCCAGGTGCGGGCTGCGGCTTCGAAGGCGTCCGCGAGCCCGTCCTCGGCCAGGTCCAGGCGGCGGAACCGGGCGACGAGCAGGGCCAGCAGCCGGCCCCACTCGTCGCGCAGTGCCCGGTCGAGGGCCGCGCTGACGCCGGTCAGCTCATTCCTCGCCGCTGTGGTCGACCGCGGCCCGCACCTCGACCGGTGCGCTGCCGGCCTCGGCGAGGATCGCGCAGACCTGGATCAGGTCGTCGAGATCGTCGGACTCCACGACGTAGAACCCGCTGAGCTGCTCGACCGTCTCGGCAAAGGGGCCGTCGGTGACGAGGATGCTCCCGTCGGCGTCGCGCGCCACCTTCCTGGTCGTGCGGGAGTGCGTCAGCTCCTCGCCGCCGGCGACGGTGTGCCCGCGCTCGGCCAGCGCTCGGCTGAACTCCTCGTGCTTGGCGAAGACCGCGGCCTGCTGCTCGGGGGTCGCGGCTTCCCATTCGTTCTCGTCTCCGGGAAGCAGGACGACATAGGTGGTCATGGTGGGATCCTTCCGGGGTCGGGCTGGTCTGTCACGGCGATGACGTGCGACGTCCGACGCGATCGACGATCCCGATCCTCAATCTCAGATCATGGACACCTATCTCAGATGTCGGGATCTCGATTCGTGGGCACGCCTTGCTTCCCGATAGTTTGTGACCTGCTCATCCAGAGGGACTGAGGGAACGGCCCTGCGAAGTCCCGGCAACCGCCACGAGCCTCCGCCTCCCGCCCGCACCACGGGGTTGGGGATCGGACGTGGAACACGGTGCCAAATCCGACCCGACGCGACGGACGTGCCGGGGCAGATGAGAAGGAGGAACTGTGAGCGCTGTCGTGACCGGTACGAAGTCGAGTGGGAGCGCAGCGACCCATCTCGTGTCCGACCGTCCCGTCGAGAAGAGCCCCGCGTCCGGGCCTCGTGAGGGCGCGTTCGGCAACGCCGTCGCCCTGGCGTGCCGGGAGTGCGGCCACCGGGTCGGGTTGGGCCCCTTCTACGCGTGTCCGGAGTGCTTCGGCCCGCTCGAGGTGTCCTACGAGTTCCCGACGATCACCCGCGAGCAGATCGAGGCCGGCCCGCGCAACATCTGGCGCTACCAGGCGCTGCTGCCGGTGCCGACCGACATCGAGGACAGCCCGAACATGGAGCCCGGCTTCACGCGGCTCCTCAAGGCGCACAACCTCGGCCGCGAGCTGGGCATCGAGAACCTCTGGGTCAAGGACGACTCGACCAACCCCACCAACTCCTTCAAGGACCGGGTCGTCGCGTGTGCGCTGAGCGCCGCCCGCGAGCTCGACGCCAAGGTCTTCGCCTGTCCGTCCACGGGCAACCTGGCGAACGCGGTCGCCGCGGCCGGCGCCCGCGCCGGCATCAAGACCGTCGTGTTCATCCCGAGCAACCTCGAGCAGCCCAAGCAGGTCAACTCGGCGATCTTCACCAAGAACCTCGTGGCCGTCGACGGCAACTACGACGACGTCAACAAGCTCGCCTCCGAGATCGCGGGGGAGGAGGAGGGCTGGGCGTTCGTCAACGTCAACGTCCGGCCGTACTACGCCGAGGGCTCCAAGACGCTCGGCTACGAGATCGCCGAGCAGCTCGGCTGGCGGCTGCCGGACCAGATCGTCATCCCGGTGGCGTCCGGCTCGCAGCTGACCAAGGTCGACAAGGCGTTCCAGGAGCTGATCAAGCTCGGCCTCGTCGAGGAGAAGCCGTACCGGATCTTCGGTGCGCAGGCGGAGGGCTGCGGCCCGGTCGCCACGGCGTTCAAGGCCGGCACCGACGCGATCCGCCCCGTGAAGCCCGACACGATCGCCAAGAGCCTCGCGATCGGCAACCCGGCCGACGGCATCTACGTCCTCGACATCGCGCGCCGCACCGGCGGTGCCGTCGAGGAGGTCACCGACGAGGAGATCCGCGAGGGCATCGTGCTACTCGCCCGGACCGAGGGGATCTTCACCGAGACCGCCGGCGGCACCACCCTCGCGGTCACCAAGAAGCTCGTCGAGAGCGGAGTCCTTGACCCCGCCCAGGAGACTGTGGTCATCAACACCGGCCACGGGCTCAAGACCCTCGACGCGGTGTCCGGACAGGTCGGAGCGGCGGCCACCATCGCGCCGTCGTACGCCGCCTTCAAGGCCACCGGCATCTGAGGTCTCGAGACGCCACCACCGCGACGAGACTGCGGTGCGTGAGCCGAAGGCCTCCTCGACCAACGGAACAACGAGAGAGAGAACAAGCGAATGAGCGTCAGCGTCCGGATCCCGACGATCCTGCGCACCTACACCGGCGGCGATTCCGAGGTGAACGCCACCGGCGCGACCCTCGCCGAGGTCCTCGACGACCTGGACGCCCAGTTCGCCGGCATCAAGGCGCGGATCGTCGACGAGGACGGCAAGCTCCGTCGCTTCGTGAACGTGTACGTCGGCAACGACGACGTCCGCTTCCAGGACGACCTCGCCACGCCGACCCCGGACGGCACCGAGATCTCGGTCATCCCGGCCGTCGCCGGCGGCTGACCCCACCATGTCCGCCGCGCGCACCGTCCCCGCCCTGCTCGCCGGCGCGGGGCTCGGCTGGGCGTCGGCGCACCTGACCCGGCGGTTCGGCGGCAAGGCGGCCCTCCTCGGAGCCGGCAGCAGCCTGATCGGTGCCGCCGCGATCTACCCGGCCGCCCGTCGCGACTTCGGTCCCTCGGACGGGTTGGCGGTCGAGGCGGCCGTCGTGCTCGCGACGACCGCGCTCACGGTTGCCGCGACCCGCGCCGACGGCGCGACCGGCCGGCGGGCGCTCGCGGCCGGGTGGGCGTCGCACGCACTGTTCGACTTCGCGCAGGGACCGAGCGCCGACAGCCGTCTCCCGGCCTGGTATCCGCCGTTCTGCGCCGGCTTCGACTTCGCGTACGCCGCCCGGTTCGCACGCTAGGCCAGAGTGCTAGCATTGACAGCACTATCGGGGGAAGGTGGTGTCGATGGCCACGATCACGGTCCGCAACGTTCCTCCCGAGGTGCAGCGCGCACTGAAGAAGGCCGCGGCTGCGCACGGCCGGTCCATGGAGGCCGAGGTGCGTGCGATCCTCGAGCGCGAGGCGAGTCGCGGTGCCGCCGTCTCTGCCTGGCTCGATGCCGCTCGTGAGGCGGAGGCTGGCGACCTCGAGCTGCCGTTGCGCTCCCTGCCCCGCGAGGTCGACCTCGGGTGATCGTCGTCGACACCAACGTGTGGTCGGAGCCCTTCCGACGACGGCCCGATCCGGTGGTGCTGGACTGGCTCGACGAGCAGGGCGAGGTGGCTGCGCTGACGAGCGTCACCGTCGCGGAGCTCCGCTACGGGGTCGAGCGGCTTCCGGCGGGGAAGCGGCGCGACGTCCTCGACGCCGCAGTCGCTCGCCTGGTCGCGGACCTGGACGATCTCGTCCTGCCGTTCGATGCGTCCGCGGCAGCTGCCTACGCCGCGCTGCGAGTGCGGCGGGAGGCAGTCGGTCGGCCGATCTCGGTCGAGGACGGCATGATCGCCGGCATCTGCCGGTCCCGCGACCTGGCTCTGGCGACGCGGAACACGAAGGACTTCGCCGGGTTGGGACTCAGCCTCATCGACCCGTGGCAGGCATGATGGCTCTCCACCACTACCGGCTCGGACTGGCCTGGACAGGCAATCGGGGAAGTGGCACCAGCGGCTACCGCGACTACAGCCGCGACTGTGTGCTCACGGCCGACGGCAAGCCCGACCTGCTGGGCTCCGCCGACGTCCCGTTCCGTGGCGACGGCAGCCGGTGGAACCCCGAGGAGCTCCTCGTCGCGGCGCTCTCCCAGTGCCACCTGCTCTCGTACCTCCACTCGGCGGTCACCCACGGCATCGTCGTCACCGCCTACGCGGACGCGCCCGTCGGCACCATGAGCCAGGTGGGTCAGGGCGGGAGGTTCACGTCGGTGGTGCTGCGTCCGCGGGTCACCATCGCCGATCCCGCCCAGGTCGAGCTCGCGCGGCGGATCCACGAGGAGGCGAGCGAGAACTGCTTCATCGCCGCCTCGATGAACTTCCCGGTCACCCATGAGCCGGAGACGCTCGTCGCCGGCTGACACCGGCCCGCCACCGCAGCGCCACCGTCGATTCAGGTTGCTCTGATTGACAGGCGCCATGATGCGCAAGCGCACGGCGGCCGGTGTCGCCGTCGTCCTGACCGGTCTCGGCGTGACGGCGGCGGGCGGCGGCCGGGAGCTGCTGCGACGCCAGGCGGCGATCGCCCGCCACCGGATCGGGAAGCCGCTCGGCGAGGACGCCATCGACGCCGACCGGACCTGGAAGAAGTCGTACGGCGACCCGCTGCGGCTGCTGGTCCTCGGCGACTCGATCGCCGCGGGGCTCGGGGCGGAGCGGCGCAAGGACACGTTGGGTGGGCGACTCGCGCGCGGCCTCGCCAAGGAGCTGCACCGGTCGGTCGAGCTGCGAACCGGCGCCGTCGTGGGATCGGAGTCCTCAGCGCTGGCGTCGCAGCTCGACGGGCTGCCCCCGTCGTACCGGCCCGACGTGGCCGTCATCGTCGTCGGCGGCAACGACGTCACCCACCGGGTGCCGGTCGGCGAGTCGGTCGGGCACCTGGAGCAGGCGATCCTCCGGCTGCGCGCCATCGGCGCCGAGGTCGTCGTCGGCACCTGCCCGGACCTGGGGGCGCTGCGCGACGTGCCGCAGCCGCTGCGCTCGCTCGGGTCCCGGATGTCGCGCCAGCTGGCGGTCGCGCAGAGGCAGGCAGCGGTCCGGGGCGGCGCGCACGCCGTGGCGCTGGCCCACGTGGTCGGGCCGTTCTTCATCACCAACCCGGACGAGATGTTCAGCCTCGACCGGTTCCACCCGAGTGCGCTCGGCTACAAGCGCACGGCGAAGGCGTTGCTGCCCTCGGTGCTGATCGCGCTCGGCATGAACGACGAGGTGCCGTTCGGGCACCACGTCCCGGCAGAGGTGAGGCGACAGGCGCTGAGAAGCTCGCTGAGGAACCCGCTGAGGAAGGGTGGGGCCCGCGAGCAACCAAACGACGTCGACCGACGTTGTTAAGGTAAAGGCCACTCTGAGAGGTGCGTGCCATGTGGTGGTTGATCTTCGTCGGCATCGTCGTCGTGTTGCTCGTTGCGGGTGCGCTCTACCTCGAGTTCCGGCCCGCGCGCCGGCAGTCGCGGTTCGATCGCACGGTTGACCCGGCGACCAACCAAGCGATCCTGCAGCAGCAGTCGAACAGCTTGCGCAACCAGTCCAGCGGCAACTTCTGAGTCCGCTGCCCGGCGGGCCGGTTCTTGCACTCGGAGGGGTCGAGTGCTAAACATGACGCTGGCACTCTCCACTGGAGAGTGACAACGAACCTGGCTCGGGGAGTCGAGGTCAGCAGCGTCGGTGGGAAGGGTCTACCGGTTCGGTCTGGCCGTCCGTCGCGGGCGACGATCCGGGCCCACAGACATCTCTATTGCGAAGGATCGCAGGAGTTATGCCGAAGCTGATTGCTTTCAACGAGGAGGCCCGGCGCGGGCTCGAGCGGGGTATGAACACCCTGGCCGACGCCGTCAAGGTCACTCTCGGCCCCAAGGGCCGCAACGTAGTGCTCGAGAAGAAGTGGGGCGCCCCCACGATCACCAACGATGGTGTGTCCATCGCCAAGGAGATCGAGCTCGAGGACCCCTACGAGAAGATCGGCGCCGAGCTGGTCAAGGAGGTCGCGAAGAAGACCGACGACGTCGCCGGTGACGGCACGACGACGGCGACCGTCCTGGCCCAGGCGATGGTCCGCGAGGGCCTGCGCAACGTGGCCGCGGGCGCGAACCCGATGGGTCTGAAGCGCGGCATCGAGGCGGCCGTCGAGGCCGTGTCCGAGCAGCTGCTCGGCATGGCGAAGGAGATCGAGACCAAGGAGCAGATCGCTTCCACGGCGTCCATCTCCGCGGCTGACACCACGGTCGGCGAGATCATCGCCGAGGCGATGGACAAGGTCGGCAAGGAGGGCGTGATCACGGTCGAGGAGTCGAACACGTTCGGCCTCGACCTGGAGCTCACCGAGGGTATGCGCTTCGACAAGGGCTACATCTCGGCCTACTTCGTCACCGACCCGGAGCGCATGGAGACCGTGCTCGAGGACCCCTACGTCCTCATCGCGAACTCCAAGGTCAGCAGCGTCAAGGACCTGCTGCCCCTGCTCGAGAAGGTCATGCAGTCGGGCAAGCCGCTCGTCATCATCGCCGAGGACGTCGACGGCGAGGCGCTGTCGACCCTGGTCGTCAACAAGATCCGGGGCACCTTCAAGTCCGTCGCCGTCAAGGCTCCGGGCTTCGGTGACCGCCGCAAGGCCATGCTGCAGGACATCGCGATCCTGACCGGCGGCCAGGTCATCTCCGAGGAGGTCGGCCTCAAGCTCGAGTCCGCTGGTATCGAGCTGCTCGGCCAGGCCCGCAAGGTCGTCATCACCAAGGACGAGACCACCATCGTCGAGGGTGCGGGCGACGCGGCCCAGATCGAGGGTCGGGTCAACCAGATCCGCGCCGAGATCGAGAAGTCGGACTCCGACTACGACCGCGAGAAGCTCCAGGAGCGCCTCGCCAAGCTGGCCGGCGGCGTGGCCGTCATCAAGGTCGGCGCGGCCACCGAGGTCGAGCTCAAGGAGCGCAAGCACCG